>OHRG01001004.1_pt1 | contig 16111 bp, 7 predicted proteins | sample 1578351 | NCBI WGS metagenome assembly OHRG01 (sample SAMEA3879599, study PRJEB24766) | human gut metagenome | biome: human-associated habitat; feature: feces | place: USA | collected 1985/1987
CTGCCTCAACTGATCCGCTACGGCGGCGTTCAATACCAGCATGGCGGCGGCGCAGTTCGCGGAGGAACCTACGGCACGGAACTCGAAACGATTACCGGTGAAGGCGAAAGGGGAGGTACGGTTACGATCCGTGTTATCGATCAATAACTCGGGGATACGGGCGATATCGAGTTTCATGCCTTGCTTTCCCGCTAGGTTGAAATCTTCCGTATCGCTGTTCTCCAGATGTTCCAATACCTTGGATAGCTGTGTCCCTAAGAAGCTGGAGATGATCGCTGGGGGAGCCTCGTTCGCTCCCAGACGATGGGCGTTGGTCGCGCTGGAGATGCTGGCCTTCAGCAATGCGTTATGGGTGTACACGGCTTTCAGTACGTTGACCACGAAGGTCACGAAGCGCAGGTTGTCTTCCGGCGTCTTACCCGGTCCCATCAAAAGGATTCCGGTATCGGTTCCCAGCGACCAGTTATTGTGCTTGCCGGAACCGTTCACGCCTTTGAACGGTTTCTCGTGCAACAGGACACGGAACCCATGTTTGCGGGAGATCTTGCGCATTAGGGCCATGATCAGTAAGTTATGGTCATTGGCGAGGTTGCATTCCTCGAAGATGGGAGCCAGCTCGAATTGGTTCGGGGCGACCTCGTTATGACGGGTCTTTACGGGAATGCCAAGTTTCAATGCCTCAACCTCGAGGTCTTTCATGAATTCCATGACACGGGTGGGGATGGCTCCGAAGTAATGATCCTCCAACTGTTGGTTCTTCGAGCTTTCATGTCCCATCAAGGTTCGGCCGGTCATCAACAGATCGGGACGTGCGGCGTATAGGCCCTCGTCTACTAGGAAGTATTCCTGTTCCCAACCTAGGTAGGCGTATACTTTCTTCACGTCCGGGTTGAAGTAGTGGCAGACATCGACCGCCGCCTTGTTCACGGCTTCCAAGGCTTTCAGCAAGGGAGCTTTGTAGTCGAGGGACTCGCCTGTGTAAGCGATGAAGATCGTCGGGATGCACAGGGTGTCTCCTACGATAAAAGCAGGGGAGGAAGGATCCCAAGCCGAGTAGCCACGGGCCTCGAACGTATTGCGGATACCGCCGTTCGGGAAACTGGAGGCGTCCGGCTCTTGCTGGATCAGTAGTTTCCCCTCGAATTCCTCAAGTACGCCGCCTTTGCCATCGTGCTCGATGAAAGCATCGTGCTTCTCGGCGGTACCTTCCGTCAAGGGATGGAACCAGTGGGTGTAGTGGGTAGCGCCTTTTTCCATCGCCCATTTCTTCATGCCGGAGGCCACGGCGTTCGCTGTCTCACGGTCTAACGGGGTACCGTTGTCGATGGAGTCCACCAGTCTCTCGTACGCTCTCTCTGGAAGATATTTGAACATCTTCTCACGGTTGAATACCAATTCTCCGTAATACTCGGAAGGTCTCTCGGCGGGAGTGGTTAGCTCGGTCGCTTTTTTCTCGAACGCCGATTCTACGACTCTAAATCTTAACTTTGACATAATACCTGATGATTATTGTTGTTTATAGTAAATGACTTATCTTAGCCACTTCCTCAGCCTAGCCATGGCCTCTAGGGTGTCATCCCTATCGCCGAAAGCGGTGAGGCGTAGATAACCTTCCCCGCTCGGTCCGAATCCCACTCCGGGGGTTCCGACTATCTTGACTTCATAAAGCAGTTTGTCAAAGAATTTCCATGAGGAGAGGCCGTCCGGGGTCTTTAGCCAGAGGTATGGGGCGTTATCGCCTCCGTACACCGTGAGACCGCAGTTTTGCAGGCCCTCTTTCATGATCTTCGCGTTGGTCATATAATAATTGATAGTAGCTGTCACTTGCTGTTTCCCGGCGGTGGAATAAACCGCTTCCGCACCCCGTTGGGTTATGTAACTGGTTCCGTTGAATTTCGTGCATTGGCGACGGTTCCATAATTTGTTCAACTGTACCCGTTGCCCGTCCAGCGTGAAGGCGTTCAGCTCCTTCGGTACGACCGTGTATCCGCAACGTATCCCCGTGAACCCGGCGGTTTTAGAGAAGCTCCGGAATTCGATAGCTACCTTCTTCGCTCCTTTGATCTCGTAGATAGAGTGGGGGATATTCGGGTCCTGTATATAAGCCTCGTAAGCGGAGTCGTACATGATAAGCACGTCGTTGGCGAGGGCGTAGTTTACCCATTTCTTCAATTCGTCCTTAGTCAAGGTCGTTCCGGTCGGGTTATTGGGATAGCAGAGGTAAAGGATGTCCACCCTGCGACTGGGCAGATCCGGTACGAAGTTGTTTTCCTCCGTGCAAGGGATGTATACGACATCGCTCCATTTCCCGTTTTCCAATACCCCGGTGCGTCCGCTCATTACGTTCGAGTCGATGTAGGCCGGATATACGGGGTCTGTCACCCCGATACTATTGTCGTGGCGGAGCATGTCACCTATATTTCCACAATCGCTTTTCGCTCCGTCGCTGATGAATACCTCGCTCGGTTCGATAAAGACTCCCCGGCTGGCATAATCGTTCTTGATGATAGCGTCGATTAGGAAAGGATATCCCTGCTCGGGGCCATATCCGTGGAATGTATCCTTGCTCGCCATTTCTTCCACGGCTTTATGCATCGCCTCAATAACGGCGGGGGCAAGTGGTTGCGTAACATCACCAATACCCATTCGAATGATCTTATCTTTGGGATGGGTAACCTTGAAGCTGTTTACCTTTTTCGCGATGTCGGAGAAAAGGTAATTGTTCTGTAGTTTCAGGAAATGTTCATTAATTAGTGCCATACTCAGTTCTTTTGTTTTTATGTTGTTGTTTTTGTTGTTTTGTCTTGTTCCCCGTGTCAGACTTTGATGAATCCCTCGAACACGTTGACCGCTCCGCCGGTCATAAAGACCTTACCGCTTCGCTCGTCCCACTCGATGGTTAAAGGGCCCCCATCCATGATGACCTTCGTCTTTCGCTTTGTCTTCCCACGTACGACCCCGGCCACGGCGGTGGCGCAAGCTCCGGTTCCGCAGGCTTGTGTGATGCCGGAACCTCGTTCCCACACCCTCATCCGTACCTCGTCCGGCTTTAGCACCTGCACGAACTCCACGTTTGTCCGGTCCGGAAAAAGCGGGAGGCATTCCAGTAACGGGCCTACGCTTGCCAGACCGACCTGGTCCATCTCGTCCACGAAGATAACCAAGTGAGGATTTCCCATAGAGATGACGGTGCCGGTGTAAATTTCTCCTCCAGCCTCAACCTCCAAGGCCATCTCGCCTACGGCAGGCATTCCCATATCTACCGTGACCTCGGTGACCTCTTCACGCTCTATTTTCAATTGTAGCTCTTTGATACCTGATAAGGTCTCTAAGGTGACCTTGTTCTTTTGCGTTAGGCCGGCCTCATAGACATATTTGCCAATACATCTGGATGCGTTTCCGCACATCATCGCCTCGGAGCCGTCCGCATTATAGATATGCATGCTGAAATCGGCGATGTCTGAAGAACCTATCAAGACCAAACCATCAGATCCTATGCCTGTGTGCGGCTTGCTCCATGCGATAGATAATTCTTCGGGGTTGTCTATCGGATAGACCATCGTGTTTACATAGATGTAATCATTTCCGGCACCGTGCATCTTTGTGAATCTGATTGATTTTGTCATTTTGATGATATTATTCTTTATATTATTTCTTTTTGTTTTATTGTAATGCAAATATATAACGTTTTGATAAGTATATAACAGGTGAGAGGCTCGAATGTTTTATAAATATGAGGTTTGTAATAGATTGAAGTTATAATATATGCTTTTAGTTATAAATGATAATTAGAAGTGTGTGTTTTGGTTTTATATCGTAATATATGCTTTGTGAATATGGGTTGCTGTAACTGTAAGTAAAAAAACTATATATCTATCTATTTGCTTAAAATAAGTCTGTTTGTCTGACGAGCCTCTTTTTCAAGAAGCCTCAACTAGGGATAGATAATGGGTGAAAATACGTATTTAACCACTGATTTCTACGTAAAAGGTCATGTTTTGTCACACGAAAGGTTGCGTTGGGCGACGCAAGTAGTGGCGTTAGCCAACGCGATAGGTCGCGTAAGGCGATACATATAGTCGCGTCGGGCGATACAACCGTATGAAATGCCTCTTTTATCCGTATAAAAAATATGTTTTGACCCGTATAAATGTGAACTAGCATGAATTATTTTTCTAGAACAAAAGGTCGTATTTGGTTAATATATTACTAAACAATCATTTGCTAATATTTTTTCTCATATTTAGAGACGAGAAGTACATCAGGCCAGAAAAATCAACTCTCCGGGAGTTTGGTTTACAAATTGACAAAAAGAAAGGAGCTACTCGGTTTTGTTTCCGGATAGCTCCTTTTATCAGATTAACTAATTATCTAGATAATTTATTTTACGAACTTAACAGTTGTCTTATGAGCAGATCTCAAGAGCTTAGACTGATCGATTGAGATCATATAAATACCGTTCGGCATATTCGGAGTACTGATGTATTGCTCATCGCTAGTGATGATACCCGTAGAAACAACTCTACCTACCATATTAACGATTACATAATTACCCTTACCATTCTTTACATAAAGACCGCTAGCGGTTGTAGATACCGTAACTTCTTGAACCTCTTCACTGATAGTCTCGTTATCGGTGATGATGCCCATAGCGTCAGATGTAATATATAATGTCGCCATGTTGACATTTTCTTTAATGCCATCGCCTTTAGGATCAACAGCAGGACTAAAGTCTACCGTAATTTTAGTATCATTTGTAGGAGCCGTAGCCTTGATATTCATGACATTCTCTTTATTGCTTCCTTTCAAGAAGTTGATATCTACGATCATCTTTGTATCTTTTAAGCTCGTAGCTTCAACTTTTGTCGTTGCGTCGATTTCCATTACACGAATAACCTCATCTTTTTTAGCTTCGTAAATAGAATCAATTGTAATGGTGTAATTGGTTTGTGCGCTTGCTTTAAGATTACTAACGACACCATTAACAAGAGAGGACATAATAGAATTGATTGCCGTGCTCATTGTTGCTGGCATTGTAACGATCTGTTTAGACATTGGAGTCCAAGCTGTATTTACGTCAGCACGTACTGAATCTGTTGTCGTTAAAACTAGATTTGCTCCAGATACGCCAATTGTCGGAGTCAACTTCTTGTATCCTTTGATTTTGCTAGATGCGGCATCATATGAAGTCAAGACAATAGAATCAGCAGGCATTCCTGTAGTTGATTTCAAGTTTGCATATACGACAGCGTCACCCATTGGCAATTTTGCGTTAGGTGCTTGTAGAGGTTTACCGAATAAGCTAGCCTTGATTACATTATCAGTCATTAATTTCGTCATATCAACAGATACTTGGAAATTAGGGACTTGGGCCAATGATTCAGAGAGGCTACGTAAATTTTCTTCTAAAGTAACATTGTAATCAATCGTACCTGTACTATTAGAATTCTCTGCAAGACTAATTAATTTACCATCTTTAAGAGGAAAATTAGGCATCATGCTACCTAGTGTTCCCAAGAAGCCTAATTTTAATTCTACAGATAAACTACTGAATGGAAGGATAACTCCCTTATCTTTCGTGTTTATTAATATTGATAGCAAATTAGCAGGTATACCAGTCTCTGCATCAGTCATAGCAGCGGCACTAACATCAATTTTCTCGGGCAATTCAATTTTTACATTGATTCCATTAACAGTAACATTATATTCTTTATAGTTACTGAATGAAAGTTTTACGTCATTTACTAAGCCCGCAATGATATCTCCCATTCCTGCATAGTCAGGAGGCAATATTTTAGAGAAATCTAAAGAACTGAGATCTAACTTTAGACTATCCGGAGTAGCCGAGATTGTGTTTAGTTGATCGGCACGTAAACTTGATACTTGTGGCAAAAATAACGGGGAGTTGATAACATTTTCGATATTAGGATTAGCTAGGGACATGAAATCAACACCACTGATTTGCTTTACTTGATCAAAAACAGCAGGTACAATAACTTTAACAACAGCAGCCTTTTCTTTATCTGTTAATTGTTTTTGTTGTTGTGCCATCACTGGGGTGGTAGCCATGAATGTAGCGGCTGCCAAACTAATGCATGTAAAGATTTTCTTCATATAAATTTGTTTTAAAGTGTTTTATGACTCTAGCTGGCAAAGTTATTATAAAAATTAAATGCACCAGCGTTTATTATTCATAAAAGTTGGTGCATTTTGCTACTAAAGAAAAGAAATATTCGTCAATAAGCGGATTCATGTACGTCTTTTATGGCCCTGCCGCTTGGCTCGTTCATGTTTTTGAAAGCCGAGTCCCAAGCTAAAGCCTCTGCGGTAGAACACGCTACGCTAGGAATGGAAGGTACGCTTCTCGCCGCGCTTTCGCTGGGGAAATGCTCTTCAAAGATGGAGCGGTAATAATACTCTTCCTTGTTTTGGGGCGGATTGATCGGGAATCGTTTGGCGGCATTCGCCATCTCTTTATCAGTGACCGACTCGGAGGTTATTTTCTTTAATGTATCGATCCAGCCATAGCCTACCCCATCCGAGAATTGCTCTTTTTGCCGCCAAGCGATCTCCTTGGGCAAGCTGTCGGAAAATGCTTCTCGAAGTATCTTCTTCTCGATGATCGTACCCGGGCACATCTTTGCCACCGGATTCAGACGCATGGCCACATCAAGAAACTCTTTATCCAAGAACGGCACTCGTCCTTCTACGCCCCATGCGCAAAGGCTTTTGTTCGCGCGCAAGCAATCATATAAATACAATTTGCTTAATTTACGCAGGGTCTCTTCATGGAAAGCCTGTGCATTCGGGGCCTTATGGAAATATAAATATCCCCCGAATACCTCGTCCGCCCCCTCGCCGCTTAGTACCATCTTGATACCCATGCTCCGGATCACACGGGCCAATAAATACATGGGGGTGGAGGCTCGGACGGTAGTGACATCATAGGTCTCTATATGATAAATGACATCTCGTAAAGCGTCCAATCCTTCTTGTATCGTATAATGGATCTCATGATGAACCGTACCGATCGCATCCGCTACTTTACGGGCGGCGATCAAGTCCGGGGCATCTTTCAATCCGATGGCGAACGAGTGGAGTTGAGGCCACCATGCGTCCGCTTTCCCATTGGTCTCGATGCGTTTCGCCGCGTATTTCTTGGCAATAGCGGAGGTGATGGAGGAATCCAAACCTCCGGATAGAAGGACGCCGTAAGGGACATCGCTCATCAGTTGGCGTTTGACGGCGGCTTCCAGCGCATCGTGAAGTTGTTGTACGTCGGTAGGATTATCTTTCACGTTGGCGTAATCCATCCAGTCACGGGTGTACCATCTCGTGAGTTTCCGGTCTTCGCTATAGAAATAATGACCGGGGAGGAACGGTTCGTAATGAGTGGCGAAGCCTTCAAGCCCTTTTAACTCGGAAGATACCATCAAGTGCCCCTCGTCATCGTATCCGATGTAGAGCGGGATCACGCCGATCGGGTCACGGGCGATCAAGTAAACCTCTTTCTCCTCGTCATAGAGAGCGAAGGCGAAAATACCATTGAGATCCTCGATGAAATCAATCCCTTTCTTCTTGTATAAGGCGAGGATCACCTCGCAATCGGAGCCGGTTTGGAACTCGTAATCGCCTTTTAACCGTTCTCGTAATTCCTGATGGTTGTAGATCTCTCCGTTGACGCAGAGGATGAGTTTCCCGTCGGGGCTGACTAAAGGCTGCCCTCCGGAGGCAGGGTCTACGATGGAAAGGCGTTCATGGGCCAAGATAGCGGTTTTGCCTTGGTAGATACCACTCCAGTCCGGCCCCCGGTGACGGATTCGTTTACTCATTAATAACGCTTGTTTACGCAGGGCTTGCGCTCCGTCGTGTATATTGAATATCGCTGTTATACCACACATGATCATTAAAAATTGAGAGTTGAAAATTAGTTGGTTTGTAAGAAACGGTCGATGGATCGGGCGACATTACGGCCGGAGGCCATCGCTTTTACGACTAGGCTCGCTCCGCTGACAGCGTCTCCGCAGGCAAATAGGTTGCTGTTGGCGGTATATCCGGCGTTGTCTACGGCGATGTTATCGCGGTTGTCGGTAGCCAATCGCAGTTCTTTGATCAATCCTTCTTGCTCTGGATGCAGGAAGCCCATGGCGAGGAAAACCAGATCGGCCTCGATGATCTCTTTCTTGCCGGTCTGTCTCATTTGCGGACGGCCTCCGTCTGGGGAAGGAGCCCATTCGACTTCTTCTACCTCAACCCCTATCAGGTTGTTTTTCTCTCCGATAAAACGTTTAGAGGCTAGGTTCCACCGGCGGATACAACCTTCCTCATGGCTGCTGCTGGTTTTCAGTACTTGCGGATACATGGGCCAAGGTGTCGCCGGATTCTGTCCGACGGGTGGCTGGGGCATGATCTCGATCTGGGTGACACAGGCCGCCCCATGACGGTTCGCTGTCCCTACGCAATCGCTACCCGTATCGCCTCCGCCAATCACTAAGACTTTCTTGCCTTTGCAATTGATCTGGCTTTTGGGCGGGATGGGGATGCCTTCTAAGATCCGGTTCTGCTGGCTTAATAACTCCAAGGCGAAATGTACGCCTCTTAAATGACGTCCCTCGATAGATAGATCCCGGGGAACCTCGGCGCCGATCGCTACGCAAACAGCGTCGAAATCTTTCACTACATCTTTCGCTAATATCTCTTTGCCGACCATCGTGTTTACACGGAAAAGAATCCCTTCTTGCTCCATGATACGGATACGGCGATCGATAATGTGCTTGCCTAGCTTGAAATTGGGGATGCCGAAGCGTAGCAAGCCGCCCGGTAACTCATCTTTCTCGAATACGGTGACTTCATATCCTTTCCGGTTCAATTGGTTCGCCACGGTCAATCCGGCGGGACCGCTACCGATCACGGCTACTTTTTTCCCGTTGCGTACTGGTTGGATAGGCTGTACGTATCCTTCCCGGAAAGCGGCTTCCACGATAGCCGCCTCGTTCTCACGGATCGTGACAGGTTCGTCGCAGCTAAGTTTCAGTACGCAGCTTTTCTCGCAGAGGGCGGGGCAGACACGTCCCGTGAACTCCGGGAAGTCGTCGGTCTGCTCCAATACGTGATATGCCTCTTTGTAACGGCCTTTGTATAACAAATCTTGCCATTCGGGTTGCTTGTTACCCAGCGGGCAGGCCCAGTGGCAGAAGGGTACGCCACAATCCATGCAGCGGGAGGCCTGCGTACGGCGGTCGCCGCTGTTCAAGGTCTGTTCTACCTCGCTGAAATCATCTATACGTTCGTGGACGGGACGATAGCCCGCCTCTTGTCTATGTATCGTTAGAAATGCTCTTGGGTTTCCCATAGTTCTCTTGTTTTTGTGTAAATATTTAGTAGTCTTTCTGCATCTCCGCGATCTTGCGTTGGAGTTTGCGCATCTGTTCCTCTTGGAGTACTTTCTTGTATTCGATCGGGACGATCTGGATGAACTCATCCACGTACTTGTTCCAGTTATCGAGCATCAATCCGGCCAGATGGCTGCCGGTATGATGATAATGCTTGCGGATCAATTCATGAAGTTCCTTCCGTGAGGTGCTATCCTCGATCAAGGAAAGCTCTACCATTTCCATGTTGCAATAATAATCGAAATCACCATTCTTGTTCCACACATAAGCGACACCACCACTCATTCCGGCGGCGAAGTTCCGGCCTGTATTGCCTAAGACGACAACCCGGCCTCCGGTCATGTACTCGCAACAATGGTCGCCTACACCTTCCACGACAGCGATCGCCCCGGAGTTTCGCACGCAGAAACGCTCTCCGACCCGGCCGTTGATATAGACCTCACCACTGGTAGCCCCATATAATAAGGTATTACCGGCTATCGTATTGTCTTCCGCTATAAAGGTGGAGCGTACCGGAGGCATTAAGCTGATGTGTCCGCCACTCAATCCTTTTCCGAGATAGTCGTTCGCCTCGCCTTCCAACCGGAAATGTACGCCGTGGGCCAGAAAGGCTCCGAAGCTCTGGCCCGCCGCCCCCTTGAACTTGATATGCAGGGTGTTCTCCGGTAACCCGATGTTCCCGTACCGCTTGGCGATCTCGCCGGAAAGCATGGCTCCTACGGAACGATCGGTGTTGGCTATCGCATAATCCAACGATACTTCCTGTCCGGATTCGATGGCGGCCTTTGCGTGACGGATGATATCCACATCTTTCACGTTGTCGATCGCATGGAGTTGACGGGTGACTTGATGGATGGTCTGCGTGGCGGCTTGTTCCGGTAGATGGATCAAGCGGCTGAGATCCAATAGGTCATGTTTCTCGATATGATCGGAAGGTTTACGCATGAGTAAGTCCGTACGGCCAATGATATCGTCTAGTTTCGTATAGCCTAGCTCTGCCAGATATTCCCGAACTTCACGGGCGAGGAAGGTGAAGAAATTCACCAAATATTCGTGTCGACCATGAAAGCGTTTACGTAATTCCTCATCTTGGGTAGCGACACCTACCGGACACGTGTTCATATGGCATTTACGCATCATCACACAACCTAAAACGATCAAGGCGGAGGTGGCGAATCCAAACTCCTCGGCACCCAGCATCGCCATCAATACGATATCCCGTCCGGTTTTCAATTGTCCGTCTGTTTGCAAGCGGACTTGTCCCCGGAGGCCGTTCATCACTAGTGTCTGTTGAGTCTCGGATAGACCTAGCTCGGGTGGGATTCCGGCGTAACGGATAGAGCTTATCGGGGAAGCCCCCGTTCCTCCTTCCGCCCCGGAGATCACGATCCGGTCCGCTTTAGCTTTGGCTACGCCGGCGGCGATAGTTCCCACGCCACTCTCGGATACGAGTTTCACACTGATCTCGGCTTGAGGGTTCACGTTCTTCAGATCGAAGATCAATTGCGCCAAGTCCTCGATCGAGTAAATATCGTGGTGAGGTGGGGGAGAGATCAGAGAGATTCCCGGGATCGAGTGACGGGTTTTGGCTATGATATCGTTCACTTTATAGCCGGGGAGCTGCCCTCCTTCGCCCGGTTTCGCTCCTTGGGCGACCTTGATCTGGATCTCGTCGGCGTTTACCAGATATTCCGTGGTCACGCCAAAGCGTCCGGAGGCCACTTGCTTGATGGCGGAGCGGAGCGATAACCCGTCCTCACGGGGGATGAAACGAGCCGAGTCCTCACCACCCTCGCCCGTGTTACTGCGTCCGTGTATCTTGTTCATGGCTATAGCTATCGTCTCGTGCGCTTCCCGGCTGATAGAGCCGAAGCTCATCGCTCCCGTGACAAAGCGGCGCATGATCGCTTCTTCCGGCTCTACCTGCTCCAAGGGTATCGGGGTGCGTTGTTTGAAGGTCAGGAAGTCACGCAAGAATATGGGGCTTTCCTTCTCATCAACCACATGGGAATATTCCTTGAATTTCTTGTAGCTCCCCAAGCGGGTAGCCAGTTGAAGCATGGAAATGGTATCCGGGTTCCAAGCGTGTTTCTCGCCATCCTTGCGGAAGGAATAAATGCCTTTATGTTCCAATAAAGAATCCGTGGGGTGGGAGAATGTGTCATTGTGCATGGCGATCGCATCTGCCGCTATCTCTTCCAAGCGGATACCACCGATGTTGCTGGTGGTTCCCCCGAAGTAAGTATCTGCCAGATCCCGGCTTAGGCCGATCGCCTCGAAAAGCTTCGCTCCCCGGTAACTGCGGATCGTGCTGATCCCCATCTTGCTCATAATCTTGAATAAACCCTTGCAAATGGCTTTTACGTAATTCTTCTCGGCAGTCTCGTAATTCAATTGTATCTCTTGCCTGTCTACTAGATCATCCAAGATAGCGAAAGCCATATAGGGATTGATGGCACTGGCCCCGTAGCCTAGTAAGAGGGCGGCGTGCATTACCTCACGCATCTCGCCGGTTTCCACTACCAGCGCTGTTTGCACCCTTTTCTGCACGGAGATCAGATGGTGATGCACGGCGCTTACCGCTAACAGGGAGGGGATCACCGCTTTTTTCTCATCTACGTTCCTGTCGCTTAAAATGATGTAGTTAACGCCGTCGGTGACGGATTGCTCCGCTTGTTTACATAATTCGTCCAAGGCAGCTTTCAGTCCTGCGCATCCTTTCTCTGCGTCAAACAAAGTGGGGAGCTTAACACTTTTAAAGCCCTTATACTGGATGTTACACAGGAGATCCAGTTGCGTATTGGTCAAGATCGGATGGTTCAGCCGAACCATTTTACAGTGGCTCTCGGTTGGAACTAAGATATTGCTTCCCACCGCCCCGATATACTCGGTCAGGCTCATGACGAGTTCCTCGCGGATCGGGTCGATCGGCGGGTTGGTTACTTGGGCGAATTGTTGGCGGAAATAATTATAGAGGATTTGCGGACGGGCGGATAATATGGCCAGTGGCGTATCGTTGCCCATGGAGCCGACCGGTTCCGCCCCTCCCGTGCACATCGGTATGATGATACGTTCGATATCCTCACGGCTGTATCCGAACGTACGCAGTAGCTTGTCGTATTTCTCTACCTTATGAGGAATCTTACGGCCGGATTTCAATTCGTCTAATTCCACCCGGTTTTTCTCCAGCCAAGTACGGTAGGGCTGGGCGTTCGCCAGTTGTTCCTTCAGCTCGCTATCGTAATAAATCTCGCCTTTCTCAGTATCGATGAGTAAGATCTTTCCGGGTTGCAGACGGCCTTTTTCCTTGATCTCGTTAGGCTCGAAATCCATGACGCCGACTTCGGAGGCCACGACCATCATGTCATGTTTCGTGATCAGGTAACGGGCGGGGCGGAGACCGTTACGGTCTAGCATGCCTCCGGCGTAGCGTCCGTCGCTAAAGAGCAGGGCAGCAGGCCCGTCCCACGGTTCCATCAAGATGGAGTGATATTCGTAGAAAGCCTTTAGGTCTTCGGAGATCGGGTTCTTCTCGTTGAAACTCTCCGGTACCAGCATCGCCATGGCATGCGGCAGGCTCATCCCGGAGGCCACGAAGAATTCCAATACGTTATCCAGTGAGGCACTGTCACTCATGCCCGGCTGGATGATCGGGCGTATATCGTTGATATCCGGGATTCTGGGGGAGGATAGTACGCTCTCCCGGGCCTCCATCCATCCCCGGTTGCCCCGTATCGTGTTGATTTCCCCGTTATGTGCCAGTAGGCGGAAAGGTTGCGCCAGACTCCAAGTGGGGAAGGTGTTGGTGCTGAAACGTGAGTGTACCAAGGCCAGTCCGCTAGTGAAATAAGGTTGCGTCAGGTCCGGAAAGTAATGGCGTAGCTGCATGGATTCCAGCATGCCTTTGTAAACGATGTTTTTGGTGGAAAGAGACGCTATATAGAAATCATCCTTGGCCGGAAGGTCAGTGGCCGATACCCTTTTCTCGACCCGCTTACGTATGAGGTATAGCTTTAGTTCCAGCTCTTGCTGATCGTTGCAGCCGATGATGAATATCTGCTTGATATCCGGTTCGGTCGCTTGTGCGTCCTTTCCCAAGATTTCCGTATGAACGGGAACTTTGCGTAAGTGCATCAAGGTTAATCCCTCTTTCTCGATCTCCTCGATGAGGATGCTGAGGATACTCGCTTGCTGTTCCTCGTCTTTCGGGAGGAAGATTAGTCCGGTGCCATATTTGCCTTTCTCTGGAACCGGAATTCCTTGCAGGAGGATGAACTCATGAGGGATCTGTAATAAGATTCCCGCTCCGTCACCCGTTTTGTTATCGGCTCCCTCAGCGCCTCGATGCCTCATGTTCTCTAGTACCTTAAGGGCTGATTCGATGATGTCGTGCGATTTCTCGCCGTGGATATTTACTAACATTCCTACTCCACAAGCGTCATGTTCATAAGACGGGTCGTATAATCCTTGTCTGCTATTAAAATGATTCTTGTTTGTTTTCATTTGCTGACCTTATGTTTGTGTATAAATAATTATTGCGTCAATTTGTTTTACAAATATAGGTATTAATGACATAATGTGATTGTTTTCCGGGGAGAAAGAGCGGGAAAAAGATAAGAATATCTTGTCTGATGTTTCTATTTGTAATAATTTACTGGGTTTATTCTTTTTATTTGAAAGGTATTTGGTTTGTGGATTTACTAAATGAAAGATGAGCTAAAAAAGAAGCACCGTCACGTTTTGCGACAGTGCTTTCTATCTGTTTTATCTATTGGGATATTCTCGGATGAAATAGCGGGCTAGGAACTTCCAATTCTCTTGTATGATCGCCTTGCCACGTTCTGGGCTGATAAGGCTTTTCGTTTGCGCGTCGGCCAGCATGCCTCGCTTTACCAGCTCAGGCAGGAAGTAAACGCTGCAATGTTTCACGATGAAGAAAGAGAGCGCTTGCTTGGCGGCACGGTTAGCGTCGTAGAAGGGATTGTTCTCATCCTTGATCAGCTCCACGTCTCGGGTGATGACTTGGGCGCCTTCCTCGGGCGTGGCGTAGATCGCCAGTTTCTTGCCTTGCCAGTCTTCGGGAAGATGGAAGTTCTCGGCGGGGATAAGGCCGGAAGTCTCCGTGATAAATGTTTGTGCATCTTCGGTCTTGTCGAAATAGAGAAGCAGTTTGTCACCTGCGGCTTTGCGGAAAGTCTCGTATTGTTGGCGGTTTTCCTCCAGCATATCGTCGGGCAGGGTGGCTACAGACTCGTCGGCGGTGTTCTGAAATACCGCATGGTCGGGATGCTCGGCGGGCAATATCTTTGCCAGCCATTGCGGGGAGGTCAGACCTAGCAAGGAGGTCTTGCTGGTGTAGGCCATCATGCCGTGGCTGTTGACGAGCAGGTTGTTAAGCTGCTCTTGGTTGAGGTCGGGCTGCTCCTTCCAGCGGTCGTGGGCGAAGTCGCTCAGTTCCCGGGCCGACTCAGGCAGGATATAGGATTCGTAATGGAACCATTGCAATAGACGGTCGTAATCCTCTTGCCGCTCGTAGCGGGTATCAAGGGCGAAAAGCTTGGCCATGCGGGTATTCTCCGGCGCCGTGGTCCACTCTTTGCAGAACAGGTCGTAGATAAGCATGCCGGTGGATTCGTTGGCAGGGTTGTCCGGACTGACGAAAGTGCCTTTACGATAGCCGTGATACTGCTGGGTATAATGCCAAAGGAGGAAACGCACGTCCTCAAGGTTCACCTCATCGTCGTAATAATGATCGTCCGGAGTGTAGAAGGGAAGGTATTTGCCGTATAGCTCCTTATGGGTAAGGATGAAGGCACGCCAAATCCCCATGCCGGAGATCACGTCTTCGAAGTAGGCGGCCATGCGGATACAGATCTGCTTTGTTTCCTCGCCCTCGAAGGAGTTTACCAACTCGGTCTTCTCCATGATATCGTAGATACGGTTCGCTATTCCGGTATAATAGGAATCCACGGGAGTGCTTTGTTTATAGGGATGCAACTGCAACCAGTCTTTCGGAAAAATTTTAATGTTCTTCATGTTATTAAATGTCTTTATGCATTCAGGAGTGCAAATGTAGTAAAAATACGTTAGCTATGTCAAACGATAAGGAAAAGTTGCGGTCTTAAAAATGTAACATTTGTTGTCTTTATTGTTATCGGATCTAAACATCTTTGAAATACCGCCCCTGTACTTTCGCGTCGAAATCAAAGATGAAATACTAAGTAGTAAGATAATGGGAAAGAGTTTAAGGGGCAAAAGATTGAAAAGGTTAGGGCTTTTCTGGGTGGGAGTTTTCCTGTCATTCTCTCTATGGGCACAAACAGGGGTTATTTGCGGGACGGTTACGGACGCAAAGATAAAAGAACCGTTGATCGGCGCCTCGGTTGTGATCGAGGGGACTACGGTTGGCGCTATCACGGATATAGACGGTAATTTCCGTATCGAGAACGTGAAACCAGGTACTTATACGGTAGCCGCCTCTTACGTGTCGTACCAAACGCAAACGGTAAAGGATGTTCCGGTAGTCGCATGCCAAGAGGCGGTGTTGAATATCGAGCTTTCCGATGCTAACCTCCAATTACAGAATGTGGTCGTAGTGGCCCAACGGAAATTGGGAACCGAGATGGCCGTATTAAATACCGTACGCAAGAGCCTTCCGGTCGTGAATGGTATCTCCGCCCAGCAAATCAGTAAAACACAGGATAGCGATGCCGCCGAGG
>OHRG01001024.1_pt1 | contig 15723 bp, 13 predicted proteins | sample 1578351 | NCBI WGS metagenome assembly OHRG01 (sample SAMEA3879599, study PRJEB24766) | human gut metagenome | biome: human-associated habitat; feature: feces | place: USA | collected 1985/1987
CGATTTTTGGATCGTGCAAGGAAAATAGGAGCGGACAGCTTCTGGTATAAGGATTCTCCTTCCGGTGATCTTATTAGCGTGATCGAAGGGACACTTGCAGGTAAAAATTTCTGGCCGGACAAGGTGCCGGCTGTGCAGCTTGGAAAAGCACTTTCCTCTTCAGTGCGGGTTGAAATCTTGGATCTTCTTCGTGTGAAGTCCATGTCGGTTGTAGAAATCGCAAATAAGCTTAATATTCCTGTATCCTCTACAGCCTTCCATATCAATTGTCTGGAACAAGCCGGGCTGGTGATTACAAAAACGCAGCCTGGTATGAGAGGGTCTATGCGTATCTCTGTTTGCAGCGTAAAATCTATTCTAATCAGCACCTCTATGGATAATATGTTTCCGGAAACTCAATCGATTGTCGTAGACATGCCTGTTGGTCACTTTTATAACTGTGATGTGGCCCCCACTTGTGGTATGGCCGATGAAAACGGCCTACTTAACGTTTTTGACAACCCAAAAGCTTTTTATTCTCCTAATCGTGTTAAGGCACAATTACTGTGGTTTCAAGAAGGCTTTATCGAATACCGCTTTCCTTGCCACTATCCTTGCATTGAGGAAAACAGCGTTCAGGAAATCTCGTTCAGCTTAGAACTCTGCTCCGAGGCTCCCGGATACCAAGACGTCTGGCCTTCCGATATTTCAATTATTATCAACGAAGTCCATTGTTTCACCTATCGCGCAACCGGCGACTTCGGCTCAAGACGAGGCAAATACACACCGCCAGCGTGGAATTACGGCTCCACCCAATATGGTCTTTTGAAAACCTTTTCTATCAGAAGGAACGGTGCTTATCTGGACGAACAGCCTACTGACAATAGAATCACAATTGACTCTCTTAGGTTGGACAGTTATCCATATATTTCTTTTAAAATCGGAATCGCTCCCGATGCAAAAATTAAAGGCGGGATCAACATTTTTGGTGAAAAGTACGGGGATTTCCCCCAAAACATTATCATGCGGATAGATTATTAGTGTTAGATATTTTTATCATCAAGTCATTTTGAGGCCACAGGGTTCAAGACGCTTTTTCGTTCAACATTTATAATGATCGCATTGGGTTATATCATATTTTTTGAGAGGCACTTTATTCTTCATCTGGATCACCCGCTGCTTCAGACATACTTTGTATCAGGTATGCCATCACGCACCTGACAAAGGAACTTCCACTTTTTTATCTTAAAACTTTTGGCCATTATTGAGTTCGCCCACGATCCTGCGGACCGAAGTGGCACAGGCCTTCCAATCCCCCTTTGCCACTGCCTCTTTGGGCATCAGATTGCTGGCCATTCCAACCCCCAGATATCCTGAAGCCAGAAACTTCTTGCAGTTCCCCGGTGATACGCCCCCGATCGCTACAAACTCCGCCCTATCAAACGGCCCCTTCAGACTTTTCACGTAATTTAGCGGCATATTCCCCGCTGGGAACAGCTTCATCGTCTGATACCCATATTCCAAGCTCACGGCCACCTCGCTGGGCGTCAAAACACTCGGCAGCAGCTTTACACGGTTTTTTTTGCAGTATTCCATCACATCTAACGGCGTTCCCGGCGTCAGCAGAAACTGAGCCCCGGCTTCCAGCGCCTTTTTCGCTAATCCCACTGTAATCGCCGTCCCCGCCCCCACCATACACCATTCCCGTAGCGCCGCCGCAGCAACGAGATCTGCTCTAGGCCGTCCTTGCTGTTTAACGCCACCTCGAAAAAGCGGACGCCGCCTTTCACTACCGCCCCGGCGTAATCCAGGGTTCGCTCCAACGGTACATTCCGTAAAATTGCCAATATGGGGTTTCTTGACACAATCTCACCCATATCCATTCGGCATTCCTCCTTTACTTTTCAGCGGTAAGTAACCTCCAGCCCATATAAGGCCGTCTCTATCTGCCTTTGATCCGGATACCCCTCTACATCCCCAGTGGTCTGGGTTGCGAAAGCTCCGCATACGGCTCCCATCTTGCCAGCGGTTTCCAGATCTTTTCCCCTTAAAATCCCCGCCAGAAAACCGGCGCTGAACCCGTCTCCCGCCCCAACCGGGTCGATACAGCGGCAGGGATACGGCGCAATGAAAGCCCGGTACTCCCGGTTCGCCGCCTAGGCGCCTTCCCCGCCGTTTTTGATCGCCGCGTAATGGGCACACCCCTTTTGAAACAGCAAATCGAATACCTTGTTGGGATTTCGTTCCCCAAACAGCGCTTCCGCTTCTGACAGAGCCAGCAGCACAATATCGCTTTCCAGGGCGGTCTCTCGCAATAACGGGGTGTAATCCTTCCCGCGCCACAGCTTTTTTCGGATATTCGGGTCAAAGCTTAACAGCAGGCCATGCTTCCTTCCAAGGCGGATTGCCTCCAGCATCGTCTGCTCGCAGCTTTTGCTTAGCACCGGCGTAATCCCGGTGAAATGCAGCAGTTCCGCCCCCTGAAACAGCGTGTCTTTTAAATCTTCCGGACAAAGATGGCTTGCCGCGCTGTTTTCACGGTAATAGTAGACTTTCGTTTCTAACGTTCCAGTTTCCTTCAGCAACAATCCCGTGCTGTGCTCCGGGTCAAAAACCACGTTCCCGCAGTCCACCCCTTCGCTCCTAATCTGGTTCCGAACAAAGCATCCCAGCTCATCCTCCCCCAGCCTGGAAATCCATGCGCTTTCAATCTCCAGCTTCGCCAGTCCCACAGCCACATTACTTTCCGCCCCCGCGATCCTCATCTGGTAATCCCCCACATACCTCAGGGCACCGGCCTGGCACGGCGACAGCGCCGCCATTGTCTCTCCTATCGTGATTACCCTCGCCATCAAATATCCTTCCTTCTTCAAAAGGCCCGCAATCTCATAGCTTATGAGATTGCGAGCCTTTCGTTCTTAAATTTACGGCTACCTCCATGGCGGAAAATATTTTATCCGGTATGTTCCCTGTCGTCTTTACAGGTCAAGCTTCCTCCACCGTCGATCATAAGCTCCGTTCCGGTAATGGATTTGCTCCAGACAGAATCAAGAAAAACTACGGCCTTCCCGATTTCCTTAGGGGTACACCACCGCTGTATCGGTATAGCGCTGTAAGTGGATTCTTTCTCTCCCATTCTGGGATCTCCTGTGTCAGTGTAGCCCGGCGATATTGCGTTGACACGGATTCTATGCTTCGCCAGTTCGACGGCGGCGCATTTTGTGAAATGGGATAACGCCGCCTTGACGCTGCCATACATGGATCCATCCGGATAAACCATGTGGGCCTGGTTGGAAGTAATTAAAAGAATATGCCCCTCCGTCTTCTGTTCAACCATCAATTTGGCGGCATATTGGGTAACAAAAAAGCTGCCCCGCCAGTCCAGCCCGGTTACCTAGTCTAAATCCTGAGGTGTAATCTGAAAAAACGGCTTGCAAATCGTTAGCCCGGAATTGCTGACAACCAGGTTCAGCCCCTGCGTCAAATCGGATATCCGGCGGAATATCTGTTCCACTTCCTGAACGTTGGATAAATCGCCCTGCACCAGGTGGGCCTTCAGGCCTTTTGTCCGAGCCAAATTCGCTAATTTTTCTGTTCCCTGCACCGAAGTGCGGCTGTGCAAAATGAGGTCGTAGCCCTCTTCCGCCAACGTCTTGGCAATCCCATAGCCAATGCCCTTTCCCGCGCCGGTAATGAACGCTGTTTTTCTTTCCACTGTCATTACCTCGCAAAAAAACTCTTAAATTCCTCTAAGCCGCACTCAGTCTGAGGCTGGAACTCATCCGACGCCATATACTCGAAAATTCCTTTTAAGAGAGATTCCTCGGCTGCTTCTCCTGCAAACTGGGACAGGTCGGTGGTACACACCATTACTTTTCCTTTTCCGACTTTTAGTTCAAACAGCAGGCCCAGCCTATGGCAGCGGTGAGGCGTATCGATGGTCCACACAATGGGTTCCACCGGCTCCGCAAAATGATCCAGAATCACCGGATTCCCATTCATAATGACGTTGAACCATTGATAATCACTGTGGCCCTCGCCAGGGAAATAGCGGAAAACCGGATGATTCGGGTCATAGGAAATCCCCATGGTGCCCGGCGCAAGCATGGCACCGATCATCGGTTTGCCCGGGCGGGTTTCAGAAATATTTTCCGAAGCTGTCGCAAACATGTCGTAAGACCAAAAATTAGTGACAAAGAAACCCTCCACCGACTTTTCGCTGTCCAGAAGCCCTGAATAAAACAGAACGCTTTCTCCATTTTCCAATGCCGCCGCCGCTTCTTCCGCCGACTTCGTGGTCAGCATTGTGTGTTGGATCTCCGGAACCGGATAAACCCAAATATTGTAGTCGTTATAATAGGTTTTCTGATCCGCCAGGTCCTCTACGCCAACCCGCAGCACCAGCTGCGCTGGCTCATCGCACTGGAACGTGACAGTGGGAGAAGCAAGATCGGTTAAATCCCCCTGGGGCAAGGAAATCAAGTCAAATTCCCGCCGTTCCAAACAGTTATCCTGATGGTACAGTTCAAAATACGGCTTTGCCTGGTCAATGGTTTCCGGGCCGTAATTGGCAAACTGCATCTTGAAGCCAGCTTGCTCCCCGCTGTCAAAGGTAAATTTGCCAATCCGCAGCAGTACGACGCGGTCACTGCAGTATCGCCGCCACTCTTCCGCGGAAACCATTCCTTTGTTTTCCATAAACGCGTTTAGAATACCATCGATGGCGGTTCCATCCGTATGAATATCAGCCAGGGACAATATTTGGAAACCACCCATCCCCGGGGTACGCATAATCATTTCGATATCTTCCCGGTAGCACAGCAGGCACGCTTTCCCGCTGTCGCGGTAGAAATCCTTTTCCTTATGAAGCAGTCCCTGTTCCTCCATCATCTTTTGATAGCGGAGCATACTCCCCGGCAGTTCCATTTTCGGAAAACGCTCAATTTCATCAAAGTTGCAGGTAGTTTCATACTGGCCCAGTTCAAATGCGATCACCGGAACCGGGCTATGCTTGATGGATTCACTGTGGTCTCTCAGGCTGTTTCTCGGCTTGCTGTCCTGCACCGGGCCCAGCGGCAGGTCGGAATGCGCGTAAGACCCTCTCGCCATTTTGTATTCCCACGGGGTATCCGTCTTCATCGTAGACCAGAAATCATCGTTCACTGAAAGGCACTGCTGGCGGATAAAGTCATTGGAACCCTGGGCATACATCCTGGTTGGATCCAGCGCCCTGAGATATTCCACCAGCCTCTCCAAAAGGGAGCGGTCGCCGTTAATCTCATTTCCTAAGGTAAGCATCACAAACGACGGGTGGTTATGCAACCAGTCCAGCAATTCCTTTCCCCAGCGCTGCATGGTTGGCTCCAGCAGCGGGTCAAACAGGGGGGATTCCGGCCCGGGTACGTTCATCCCATTGGTTCCGCCAATGGTCAATTCCGGCTGCATGTAAATCCCCACTTCATCCGCGGCTTCAAAAACCGCATTTGGCGGGCAATGAGTATGAAAGCGCAGATAATTGATCCCGTATTCTTTATAAATCTTCAATACCTTGACCCAGTCCTCGCGGCTGTATAGGGAAAGCCCCATGCGGTACATATATTTCTCATGCAGCAGGGCGTCGCCCCGAAGTATCACCTTTTTCCCATTCACGGAAAATTGGGTTCCCTCATGGGTGAATTCCCGGATACCAAACCGGGTGGAATAAAAATCAGACACTGGAACGCCACCAGCCTTTCCGGCCAGTTCTGCTTCTAGGCAATAAAGATTCGGCGCAAATTCATCCCACAGCTTCAAGCCGTCGCCCAAATAGAGCTCCATCTCGTACTCTTTTTCCGTACGGTGGAAATCCAGCATATAATCAAAGCGGTACGGCTTGAGAGCATGGGAATTGTCCAGGGTATGGACGTGAAAGAAAATATTGCCGCGGGATTCGCACCCCGTCTGGTTGCCAAGGGTAAAGTAAACGGTCAGCGTCTTGGCTTTTATGTTGGGCATTATCCGGCATTGCTTCATATAGACTTTCGAGGTTGCGGTAAGGGAAATTTCACCGCAAATCCCATTGAGAAAATCGAAACGGTAGCCATGAGTGGGCCGGATGCGGGAATTATCGTTCCGCACAGTCAGAACATGCTTTCCGGGAGACGCTATATTGGTCAAGTCAAATATCTGGTCCACCTGCAGCAGGTCTGATTTCCCCACCAGGATATTGTCCAGCCATACCGTCGTATTATTGGCCCGTTCCAGCTTCAGTTCGATATGCCGGCCTGCCCAGGCCTCCGGAATGTCAATATCCCGCTGATACCAGGCAACGCCGCGGTAGGTGAATTTTTCAATGACCCCTAGCTTATCCGCCACCTTGCTTTCAATCCCGACAAAATTCTGCGAGGTGGTCCCCGGAAGACGAACCCGGTCTGGCAGCGTCTCTGAAAACCACCCGCCGCACTGATTCATCCCCTTTTCATTTGGGTCCATGGCGAACCGCCATTCTCCCGATAAATCCATGATTGCTCTATTCAATACGGTAACCTCCCTGTATATAGCGGCCCTTTATTCCTTGACAGAACCTTCTGACAGTCCGCTGATAAAATATTTGGAACCCAATGCAAAAATAATCAGGATTGGAATAGTCCCGATCGCCAAGGCCATAATCCGTCCGGCATATTCGGCGTAGAACATGGAACCAATGGAGCTGATCGCAATGGGCATGGTGTATAATTCCTGCTTATTGATGACAACCAACGGGATCAAATAGCTATTCCAGGAGGCAACAAAGCTTAAAATCGCCAAGGTAATCACCGCAGGCTTACACATTGGGATAATAATTCTGAAAAACGTCTGAAATTCCCCGCATCCGTCAATCCGCGCGCTTTCCATAATGGAGATGGGAATAAAAGAGCGGGCGTACTGGCGCATCCAATAAACGCCGAACGCATTGGCCGCCGGGGGAACAATCAGTGGAAGATGGCTGCCCAGCCATCCGATTTGTTTCATCTCCGTCACAAATCCCACAAGCCCGATCTGGGGCGGGATCATCATGGTAATCATGATGAAGACAAAGAAAGCCTCCCTGCCTTTGAAGCTGTATTTTGCAAGGGCATATCCGCAGGCCATACTCACCAAAACGGAAAAGGCCGTTACCAAAACCGCTACATATAAGCTGTTAAAATAATACTGGAGAAAGCCCGCCTCCAGCACGATCTGGGCGTTATACAGCCCCCGGGTGCCTGGCAGCAGATGAATGCCCGTATACAACTCATTGGTTGCGTGGGTAGCCATCATAACCATCATGTAAAACGGAAAGAAAAAGATGACTGATACGCACAGCATGATACCGGTAAACAAAATTTTTCTCAGGTGAAAGAAACCTAGCTTTTTCCGCTTACTCGCCATCTTTTCCCCTCCTATCCAAAAGCATATTGATGATAAACGCGAAAATGGCGATGATGATAAAGGTGGCATAGGCAATAGAAGCCGCATACCCATAATTCATGTTCGTTCCAAAGCCCGTATCATACATATACCACATCATGGTCAGGCTGCTTCTGTCTGGGCCACCCGCTACCGCCGACTGCCCTCCGCTGATCCAACCTGTTAATAGGGTCATCGGGTCCTCTACCAGTTGTAGGCTTCCGATCATGCCCTGGATGATGACAAAGGTCAGGGTATTTTTCATCAGCGGCAGGGTGATCCGGAAAAAAGTGGTCACCATTCCCGCGCCGTCAATTCTGGCAGCTTCATAGATATCCGAGGAAATACTGGTAATTCCCGCCAGAAGCAGCACCATATAGTACCCCATATATTTCCAGGTGCACATAATCATCACGACAATCCGCGCGAGATTTCCATCCTTCAGCCAGTACAAGCCCTCATTTAACAGACCCATAGACTTCAGCGCTTCGTTGACCACGCCGTTCTGCTGGTCAAACATCAGCCCGAACAGGATTCCCACCGCGACGGGAGCCGTCAGGTACGGCAGGAAATTGATCGTCTGAAAAAGCCGTTTACCTCTGACAAATTTGCTGTTGATTAGGGACGCCAGCATGGTTCCGCCGATTACCAACACTGGCAGTGGAACAGACATAATCAGGAAGGTATTCCCAACCGATTTAAAGAACAGGTTATCCTTGGTAAAAAGAGTCGCGTAATTTTGAAAGCCAATATAAGCCTTTTCCCCAATTCCGTCCCACTGGTACAAGCTGATGACAAACGAATAAAGCACCGGGAATAAACTAAAGGCGATATGAATGATGAAAAACGGAGCGATAAATACATAGGGCTGCCACCGCGGCACCACACTTTTCTTTTTTATTTTTCTGGATAACAAGACATCACTTTCTTCCTCGTTTCGTTTATTTCCCAGTGGACTTATTTATTCCGACAGGCCCGGGATGGTCATTTCCAGATCATTTTTAATTTGTTCCATAGCAGACTCGTAGGTAATAGAGGTATCGGTCAGCATATCGGTACGCACCAGCGCAACAGCCGACTCGATGGCTGCGTCATTGGAGGTACAGGCGCGATTTTTAATGGTCGGAGGGATGGTTTTTACGAAAAAGTCCACAATATCCTGGCCGCCTAAGTAATCCAGGTTAAAGCTCTTCAGTTCCGGCGTATCGTACGCCTCTTTATAGATGGAGAACCATGTCAACTCATTCATATATGCAATCGCACAATCGGTAGACAATCCGGCCTCCCTTAAAACAATCCATGCGGCCTCTTTATTTTTGCTGTCCTTGGTGATGCAGCCGGCGCCGCCGCCCCAGTTAAAGCCGCCCTCCGGCGGGGTCATCAATCTCCAGTTTCTGACGCCGTCAGGATCATTTTCCTGGAGCTGCCAACGAATAGACCAGGTAGCGCAGGGATAAAACAGAACCGTACCGTTGTTATAGGAAGCATTATAAGAGGAACTTCCGCTGGAAAGATTCGCAAGGATCCCAGCGTCGCGCATTTCAATCATTCGTTTCAGCGCCGGCCCGATGCTTTCTTCCAGGTTTAATTTATTGTCCACAATGTAAGGCGTGTCGTTTTGATAGCCGATAATCTGATAAAGCTCATCATATCCGGACAGCATTTTCACTTCGCCGTTTGATTTGTCCAGAACTTCTTTTCCTACTTCAATAAAGGAATCCCAATCTGGAAGCAATTTTTCCAATTCATCCGGATCGCTGGTCCCGAGATACTTTTCCGTCAGGTCTGCGCTGTACGCCAATCCCGCCGGGGAACCAGGTTTTACAATTCCGACCACTTCGTCCTGTTCAGTTACCATATACGGTACGGCATAGTCAAATACCGTGGAACGGTCAAAATTATACGGCTCCGCATCCAGGCGTTCCAGAATACCCATATTGTAAAGCTTCCCGCGCCAGAACCCATCCGCGTTGACAATATCCGGCAATTCACTGCCGGAGGCGACGGTGGTCTGGATCTTTTTCAAATAGTCCTCGCTGGCGACCACGGTATACTCCATATTAATACCAGGATATTTTTTCTGGATCACACTCATTTCCAGGTCAACGCCGCCGGTATCCCAGGTCCAGGTAGTCAGGTTGGCCTCGATCTCGGTATTATACCCAAACGCAGCCTCGTTATAAGCGCTTGAGGCGCTGGGCGAACTGCTGGCGGGTTCCTCTGTGGAAGAACAGCCGGCTATGGAAACAACCAATAATGCCGCCAAGCTCATGCTTAAAAACTTTTTCATATAGATCCCCTTCCTTTTCATGATAACGAAAATAATGTTTCAAACAAACACCTTTTCCAGCCTTCTTTTTTCACCCCTTTGCTGTTTATTTCGATCAGTTTTCCCATTACCATTATACCTATATAACAAACAGTAATTTAACATAACACATCTATAATTTTGTATATATTTTTTAATTTTCTGTATATGGAATCTGTATCTCTACACTGAATCCAACGCCTGGCTGGGTATGGATAACGATCTGGGCCTTTTCACCGTAAATGATCTCCAGGCGTTCTTTCAGATTTTTTAATCCAATAGAGCCTTTCACCGTGGGCTGGAGTTTTTCATCAGAAGGGTTATCCAGGGCGGATACGATATTTTCCTCTTCCATCCCAATGCCGTCGTCGTCCACCAGCAGAACAAAATGCTCTTCTGTAATCGCCGCCGAAATCCAGATTGTGCCTTGCCCGGCTTTGGGAGTTATTCCATGGAAGATAGAATTTTCTACAATGGGCTGCAATATAAACCGGGGAACCGGATAGGAAAGTAAATCATCCGAGATATCAATATCGACGGAAAATTTATCTTGATAGCGGTACTGCTGAATGGTGGTATATTCCTTCAGCATTTCTATTTCCTCGCCCAGTGTGCAGACCATTTCCTGGTCTTCATAAACAATGGATTTCTGCAGCAACGTGATCAGGCTTTGTGTGATATCTTCAATATTTTTCGCGTTTTTCTGCCTAGCCATAATTGAAATGGAATTTAGCGTATTATAAAGGAAATGAGGCTTTACCTGAGATAAAATCATCTCTGTACGGAGTTGCTGCATCTTTTTTTCATACTCTACCCGGCGTTCCGTCTGTTCATGCAACTCCTGAAGCAGATTGGAAAAGGTTTGGTTGAGTACGATAATTTCTTTCGCCGTATGTTTTTTAGAAACAGGGGGAACTACAATTTGGCTCAGCGGATTATAATTCGCCTTGGTATCGTCCATAAAATCCGATAAGGTTTTTAACGGCTCAACAATGTATTTGATGGTGGGTACCATAATTAAAAGCCCGGCAACCAGCAAAGCCAGGATAACCAAAAATTCCGCCATAAGGGAAGGGTTAATAATCGAGATGGAAGAATTTTTGGCGTATGCGCAGAGATCTGTCTCCTTATATTTCTGCTCGATGAAATTACTGTTGTTTTCGGCGTTTTTCGTAAAGCGTTTTGTTAAGATCGTCCTACCGCCCTGGCTCCATGTGATCTGGTGGTAAGACGGCTCCAATACCTGAAGTAGATTTTCAAATTTATCCGGAAACAGGTTAATGATAATATAGCCCTTTGCCTTTTGATATTGTTGCATATTATACACGGGTACGATATAGCTGAGGGTTTTGGAACGATGCCCGTTTGCGTCTGCAACCTCGTGAATCGTACTGAACTGCGCGTGGGAGGTTTTCCCGATTTCCTGATACCACTCCTGTCTCATCAGTTCTTTGAAATAATCGCCGTCACTCAATTTGGTTTCCCACACAATCTGGTTATCCTTGGTGACCAACGCGATACTGTGGATATCGTCTCTCAGCGCCTTAAAATTCTTCAGCTGTTCGACCGCCAGATAAAAAGCTTCTCCCTGGGACATCTGCTTTCCAGAAGAACCAAACAGCGCCCGCTGCACACTAGGGTCAATTATCATGTTATTGGCGAAAACCTGTATTTCATTAATCATACTGTCAATCTGCTGGGCCGCCTGCAGCACCTGAGTGTTTTGCTCTTCTAAAACATTCTCCTCCCCCTGCTTGATGAAGATTATCGTTACCACCATAGAGGCGATCAGCAAACAGCTAACAAGGATCGCTCCTACTCTGGTTAAAATCTGCCACTTAATATTCATCCGATTTTCCTCCGCGTTCACGGTATTCCGCCGGCGTCATCCCTGTCTGCTGTTTAAAAATTTTACTAAAATATTGACTGGTCATATAACCAACATGGTCTGAAATCTCATAGATTTTTTTATTGGTATGGACCAGGTAGTACTTGGCTTTATCAATCCTACATTTTGTCACATATTCCAGAAATGACAACTGCATCTCCTTACGGAAAAGCAACCCCAGATAAACGCTGCTGAATCCAAGCGCTTCCGCTACCTGCTGCTGGGTGATGCTTTCGGTAAAATGGTCCTGGATATAGGCCAGCGCCTCCTTCAGTTTTTTGGAAGTAACATGAATCAGCCCTTCTGTTTCAGAGATGGTAAACTCCACCGCTTCCCGGAACCAATCAACCGCTTCGCTGATACAATATGCGTCTGGCTTTTTTAAAACAGTATATTCCACCGGGGGCAAGTTTTGACGCTTACGGAATCCCTGCAAAGCCTCATATAATTCTTTTAAAACCCTTTCCAGTCCGCTTCTGCTGTATTTTCCTGCCGTTAACGATTCCTGTATTCGGTTTAAGCGGCTGCTTACCTGCTCTAGCTTTCTTTCTTCCAGGCAATGAATCAGAATTTCCTTGACCGGCATACGCGAACCGGCCTGCTTCTGCGGGTTATCTTCTTTTAAATTCAAAATCTGAAAAGAATCCCTTTTTAAGACTGACAGCTTGTCAAGTTCCCTGTACGCTACCTGGACTATTGGAGAGAGTTCATCCAAGGTGATTTCACGCATCACCGCAGCCACACTAAAGCCGCCTTGGACAGACTGCTTGAGAAACGCTATGATCTCATCGGCATATTGCTGCAACAGACCCACCCGAAGCAGATAGCTTTCAAAGGGCTTATTGAAGATGAGAACATGGGCTCCATGATAGGGAAGAACCGCTATGAGATGGAGTTCCTCCTTTTTTTGAATCAGGATTTCCTCAACATCCACGGGTGGCGGCTGCTCCAAAAAAGAGCCGCTGTTGGCAAAGCGAATCGGAGCATTTCTCTGTACCATCAGGATGGAAAAGGTCTTTAGCTCCTCCTTGGCTTTTATGAAATGTTCTTTGATTTGCGACTGGACATAAGTGCCGTTGATGATTGCACCCAAAATACTCTGCACGGAAAAGGTGGTGGTGATTTGCTCGGTATTCCACAGCTGCTCCAGCAGCTTACTTAGGGAAGTGCCCCCTACCTCGTGCTTGAGGATATACTGGCAGATACCCAGTTCGATCCCTTGTTTGGCATATTCGAACTCCTGATAGGCCGAAACCAGCACCACTTCTGTCTTCATATGTTCATCTTTGATTTTCTTTGCCAGTTCCAACCCGGTCAGAACTGGCATTTTAATATCGACAAACGCCACATCGGGCTTGACTTTTTGCAGCAATTCCCAAGCCTGCACACCATTTCGGGCGGTTCCAACAATTCGATAGGGGCCATTGATTGCTTCGATTTGTTCCTCCAAATTCTGAATTGCTAATTCCTCATCATCAACAATAACCAACCTTAATTCTTTCATTACCTCTTCCCTCCCACCGGTCCCGTCGCGGCATGACTTTTCCCGCGGCAATGTGCTTTACCGCCTATTTATTTTGATAACAATATGATTTCCTCCCACGATACCCTGCTTTCATTTGATAGAGATAACCGGTGCCCTCCTCCCCGGCGGCTGTGGCCGTTGTAATATAAAGGCAGTCTAAGTCTCTCCCTCCAAAGCAGCAAGATGAAACGTTAGACGTGGGAAGGACTACCTCGGCAATCTTTCTGCCGGATTCAGCCGCATAGCAGCATACCTTTCCGCCACCCCATTGCGCAACCCATAGGTTGCCTTCCTCGTCCAGCGTCATGCCATCGGGAATGCCTTCTTCTATCACGGCGGCAGTGTGGGAATGGGAAACATGGGCCGACTCCTCGTCATACTCGTAGGCTTCCACTGTTCCAGTGGGCGTATCAATCATATAAAAAAGCCCTCTATCGTCATCCCAATCCATCCCATTAGGCAGCACCATACCCTCTAAAACCGTGCTGATGGCACCATTCTCCAAACAGTAAAGCCTGCCTTTTTTCCCCTCGTCACCATAAAGCCCGATGATTCCAGCAAAAAGCCGGCCTTTCCGGTCGCATTTGGCATCATTAAACCGGTATCGCAGCGGCATATCCAATGGGCTGCCGATTTTATCAATCAAACCGGTTTTATCCATTAGATAGAAGCCAGTGGTAAGCGCTGCCAGATACTGCCCATCCGAAGCGACAGGAACGGCAGCCCCGATATATTGACCGGTTTCAATACTAAGCACCCGGTCGCCCTGCAATATATGGAGTGTTCCCGAGAGGATATCTACCCAGCTTAGCGTGTTGGTATCCGCCTGCCATACTGGCCCTTCCCCTAACCTCATTTTGAGGCCAATCTCCACTTTTTCCGCTACATATCTTTCCATTTACCATCTTTCCTTCCTTTTATCTTTCTACTGCATATTCCAAAAGCTTCTCTTCGATCAGATCCGTGCCAAGTCCCGGTCGCTCAGGTACCAGTAAATATCCGTTTTCAATTTGTATTTTCTCTGTGATCAATTCATCCCGCCACGGCACATCATCGTAATCTATTTCCAGAATATCGAAATTTTTGATAGAAGCGCAGAATTGCGCCGCCACAAAGGTCGTTAACGGGTTATGGCAGTTATGGGGAGAGACCGCCGTATCAAACGCCAAAGCCAAGTCCGCGATCTTTTTCCCCATTGTCAGCCCGTTCCAAGCTAAGTCGACCATAATGGTTTTCTGGGCATGCCGCTGTAAATAGGGTAGATAACCATGTAAATCGTAAAGGCTTTCTCCGTGGACTATTGGGGTGGTTGTCAAATAGGCCAATTTTTCCTGGGCATTAACGTCAAAGGTTTCTGTTTCCAGCCACATCATATCATAGGGTTCCAATGCCCTAGCTAAATTTAAAGCGCCATCCAACCTGTAATCAAACGCTGTATCCAATGCAATTCCGAATTTCTTACCAAGATCTTTCCGGAAAACTTCTATTTCCATACATGCTGTTTCTACCTCTTCATCAGAAATTTTTCCCGTGAAAATTTCTTCGCGTGGAACCCTGTAAAGCGGCGTTCCTTTCATCGCCATAATATTTGTCTTCAAAGCAGTCAGTCCGCTCTGGGCAACCCGTTCACAGAATTTCTTTAAGTCCTCGATAGAACGAAGCTGCGGGCTATTTAAATATTGGTGATGGGCAAACTGAGCAGATCCACAGTGGGTCCAGTACAGCCGAAGGCGGTCCCTGATTTTTCCACCTAAAAGTTGCCATACGGGAATCCCCAGCGCCTTGCCTTTAATATCCCATAGCGCCGTATCAATTCCGCTCATGGCCTTCCACGCAATTCCTCCCCACATTCGTTTGAAAATCTGTGTGTTATTCCACCAAATTTTTTCCACATCAAAGGGGTCTTTCCCAATCAGGAAAGGCTCCAGATAACACACTGCCTCAGTAATTGAAAACGGCGCATCCCAATCGCTAGCATCGCCCCATCCAATAAGTCCAGCATCTGTTTCCACCTTCACAAATACCCAGTACCGAAATCCTCCTTTTACTGCAAAAGGTTTGATTGTTGATATTTTCATCGTACCCCTCCATGATTTATATTTTTAATGATACAATTTCATCCTCTTATGTATTTTAACAAAAATCAACTTACTATTTTCATAATTTTGTATTAATTTTGATAATCCAAAATAAATCATATCATAAATCATTTACAAAACCCACAAGAAATTCATGGAATCAGTATTGAATTCCATATATCGAAAAAACAATCTATCCGCAAAACTATCCGCAAAAAGGTGGGACTTCCAACCCGAATTTTCAGACGAAAGCCCTTTGTTATTTGCTTTTCATTCCGGTTGTTATTGAAAACATCACAGCAATACTTGGTACCAAATTCAAGGCGGTTATCGTCATACATCTTCCCTTGTTCTGTCCCGTTTAATCCACATGGTTCTACGGTACATGGCACCACATCCCCCGCAAGCGGTGTTCTCCGATAACGAGTATGTGCTGGTATATTTTCCTCGCCCTGACTTTGCCCTTCGGCAAGAAACCTTCCTTTTTCTGTGTTCTTCGTTCTGCAGGTTGGGACGGAATGAAAAACGGGGCCTGCTC
>OHRG01001041.1_pt1 | contig 15377 bp, 14 predicted proteins | sample 1578351 | NCBI WGS metagenome assembly OHRG01 (sample SAMEA3879599, study PRJEB24766) | human gut metagenome | biome: human-associated habitat; feature: feces | place: USA | collected 1985/1987
ACCGGAAGATGCATTTAAAGCTGTAAGAAGTACCGGATTTAATCAAAATCAGGGAATACAGGAAGCAAATTTCCAGATCGATAATGTAACAGTTAGAACTGCAGCAGTCAGCGGACTTGGGAATGCAAGAGCTCTTCTGGATCGCATCAATAAAGGAGAAGTTCATTATGACTTCGTAGAGGTAATGGCTTGTCCGGGAGGATGCGTAGGCGGTGGAGGACAGCCAATTCATGACGGAAGAGAACTTGCTTATGAAAGAGGACAGAAGCTTTACAGTCTGGATAAAAATGCAAAACGTCGGTTCTCACATGAAAATCAGGACGTTCAGAAAATGTATGAGGAATACTTTGTAAAACCTAATTCACCAAAATCACACATGTTACTGCATACAGAGCATAAACTGGAAGGTTTTTAAGGTGAAAAAGCTACATGTTAAAAAAATATCAAATATGTGAAAAAAATATCAAAATGTTATTGACATAGAATGAAAAATGAAATAGAATACATTTAGATATATATCTAAATAAAAACAGGAGGCGATGATATGGGCATACAGGAAACTTGGAAAGCCATGAGTGACCCTACCAGACGGGAAATACTGCGTCTGCTGCGGGATAAGTCTTTGACAGCGGGAGAGATTGGTGAGCGTTTTCCGGCAACAGGAGCCACTATTTCTCATCATCTGGCGATTTTGAAACAGGCAGGGCTTATTAGCGACACGAAACAGGGGAAATATATTTTTTATGAGCTGAATTTATCGGTTTTAGAAGAAATGATGAGCTGGATGACGGCTCTGATGGGAGGCGATAGCCATGAAAGGGAAAGCGTTTCTGCTGATTCTGCTGAGCATACTGCCCCTGCTGATGGTGGCAGTTCTGTATCCTAAACTGCCGGAAATGGTTCCTGTCCATTGGGATTTGGACGGCGGCGTTACTTACGGGGAAAAAATCAAACTGTTTCCTATGGCAGGATTGAGCCTTGTATTTGGGATTCTTATGCCTCTTTTGGCAAAGATTGACCCCAGAAAACAGAATTACGAACGTTTTGCGGACGCCTATTTCGGTACAAGAATCATTCTGTTGGTGTTTATGATCGTTATGATGTCCATTACCCTAACGGAAAGTCTGTATCCCGGTCTTTTGCAGGTAGGCCGTGTGGTCTGCGCTATGGTAGCGGTACTGTTTATTCTGCTGGGAAATCTGATGCCGAAGTTTAAATCCAATTTTTTCACAGGCATGAAAACGCCTTGGGCGCTGAGCAGTGAAAATGTTTGGAACAAAACCCAGCGGCTGGGCGGCAGATTATTTTTCTTTGGTGGTTTGGTGATTCTTATGAGTTGTTTTGTGGTTCCGGAAAAACAGCTGTTTTGGGGTGCCATGGGCATTATGCTTTTGATTTGTCTGATTCCCACGGTCATGTCCTATCTTTGGTACCAACAGGAAGTGCAGGGGAAAGAAAAGTAAGGCAGATGTAAATTTTCTGTTTGGAACTGACGGAAAATCATTGACGGACTTTTTGGAAAAAGATATAATTATGACGCTTGGAAGTATGGAAAAACATTGGTTTTCGACGCTTTCGGCGTCTTTTTATATTCAGAAGAAAAGAAAGGAGCAATCAGTAAATGACAAGAAAAAAAGATGTGTTTGTCATCGGACATAAGAATCCTGACACAGACTCTATTTGCTCTGCCATCGCATACGCAAATTTGAAAAATAAAATTTCCGACGGTAATTATGTACCCAAAAGAGCTGGGGAAGTCAGCAACGAAACCCAGTATGTACTGGACTTTTTTGGTGTAGAAAGCCCCGCATTCATCAACCATGTGGGTACACAGGTAAAAGACGTGACCATTAAGATCACACCCAGCCTGTCCAAAGAAATGTCTCTGAAAAACGCATGGATTACTATGAGAGATATGCAGGAAGCGACCATGCCTATCGTAAACGAAGGCAAACTGGAAGGTATCATTTCTGTCAAAGATATTGCCACAGCCAACATGGATATTTATGAAACCAGAATTCTGGCAATGTCCAAAACAAAATATTCCAATATTCTGGATACCATTGACGGTACTATGGTAGTGGGTGATCCCGAAGAAGTGGTTCCTCAGGAAGGGAAAATCCTTATTGGTGCGGCAAACCCTGACCTGCTGGAAACTTATGTGGAACCCGGCGATATTTTGATCACAGGGAACCGTTTTGAATCTCAGCTCTGTGCTGTGGAAATGAACGCAGGCTGTATCGTTGTCTGTATGGGTGCCCCTGTTTCCAAAACCATTCAGAAACTGGCAAAGGAAAACAACTGCTCCATCATCAGCACACCTCATGATACGTATATGACAGCAAGACTCATCAGCCAGAGTACTCCTCTGGGCTACTTCATGCGGAAAGAAAACCTGATTACATTCAGCGAAGATGATTTTATCAGCGATATCCGCGGCACCATGGCAAAAATCCGCCATCGTGATTTCCCTGTGCTGGATAGAGAAGGCAATTATATCGGTATGCTGTCCAGACGTTCCCTGCTGGAAATGGACAACAAAAAAATCATCATGGTAGACCATAACGAAAAATCCCAGGCTGTTGACGGCATTGACGAAGCGGAAATTCTGGAAATCATCGACCATCATCGTCTGGGTACACTGGAAACATCCATGCCCGTATATTTCCGTAACCAGCCCGTTGGCTGTACTTCCACCATCGTATATTTGATGTATCTGGAAAATCAGGTGGAAATCGACCCCAAAATGGCTGGGCTTATGTGTTCTGCCATCCTGTCTGATACGCTGATGTTCCGTTCTCCCACATGTACGCCTATGGATAAGAATGCGGCAGAAGCTCTGGCAAAAATCGCAGGCATTGATATTCAGGAACATGCGGAAAAAATGTTCCGTGCAGGCAGCTCTCTGGCAGATAAAACACCGGAAGAAATCTTCTACCAGGACTTCAAGAAATTTAGCGCAAACGGCGTGAACTTCGGTGTGGGCCAGATTTCCTCTTTGGATAAAAAAGAACTGGAAGAACTGCGTCCGAAAATCGCGGAATTTATGGAAAACTCCGACAGAAATGACGTGGATATGATGTTCTTCCTGCTGACAAATATTCTGGAAGAATCTTCTGATATGGTATTTGTAGGCGAAAATGCCAAAGAATTGGTAGAAGCTGCTTTCGGCGGCGAAGCAAGTGAAAATCATATTTATCTGCCCGGTGTGGTTTCCAGAAAGAAACAGTTTGTACCCCGTGTGCTGGGCGCCATCCAGCAGTAAGGCGGTCTGGATATGAAAACTTATAAAATGGTGTTGTGCTATGACGGCAGCCGCTACAATGGCTGGCAGAAACAGGGCAACACAGACAATACATTGCAGGAGAAACTGGAAAAAATCCTCACAGAGATCGCTGTCGTAGAAACAGAAATCGCAGGTTCCGGTCGGACGGACGCAGGTACCCATGCCAAAGGGCAGGTGGCCAGCTTCCATATGGACTGGAAAGGAACAGCCGCAGAACTTTTGACGGAAATCAATGGACGTCTGCCGGAAGACGTGGGGGCTCTTGCTCTGGAAGAAGTGGAACCCAGATTCCACGCCAGATTGAATGCCAAAGCAAAGAGATATGTATACACCATCTGGACGAGAGAAATGCCTCCCGTTTTCTGGCGGAAATACAGTTTCTGGTGCAAAGATAAATTGGATGTGGAAGCCATGAAACAGGCGGCTTCTGCCTTTGTGGGTACCCATGACTTCAAGAGTTTTTGCGCAAACAAGCGTATGAAAAAGTCTACGGTGCGCACCATTTATGATATTGACATCAAACAGAAGGAACAGCGGCTGGTGCTGTCTTTTACAGGCAACGGCTTTTTGTACCAGATGGTGCGGATCCTCACAGGCACCCTCATTGAAGTGGGGGAAGGTAAACGCAGCGCACGTGAAATGGAGGAAATTCTGGCAGCAGAAAACAGGGAGGCAGCGGGTTTTACAGCGCCTTCCCGTGGCTTGATGCTGGATGAAGTATTTTATGAACCTTATGGGAAAGGAATGGAGATGCCATGATTCGGATTGCTGACTTAAAACTGCCTTTGGGCAGAGATGAAAGCCTGCTGAAAAAACGGGCGGCAAAACAACTGCATATCCCTGTGGAACAGATCGCATCATGGCGGATCTTCAAAAAATCACTGGATGCCCGGAAAAAAGATCGTATCCATTATGTCTGCGTGGTGGATGTGGCTGTGGACAATGAAACCAAGGTGCTGGCAGGGGTGAAAGGGGACAAAAACGTTTCCAAAACCCCTGATTTGTCTTATCATTTCCCGGAAGGCAAATGCCAGATGGAAAAACGCCCGGTGGTTGTGGGCTTTGGCCCGGCGGGTATGTTTGCGGCGCTGATCTTGGCACAGATGGGTCTGAAGCCCATTGTGCTGGAGCGTGGCGGAGATGTGGACAGCCGCAAGGAAGCTGTGGACAAGTTCTGGCAGACAGGACAGCTGGATGTGGATAACAACGTCCAGTTCGGCGAAGGCGGCGCAGGGACATTTTCCGATGGGAAACTGACCACCCGTATCAAAGACCCCAGATGCCGAAAAGTGCTGGAGGAATTTGTGGCGGCAGGTGCGCCGGGGGAAATCCTTTACGATAGCAAGCCGCACATTGGTACAGACCTGCTCCGTGGTGTTGTGAAAGAAATTCGGCAGAAAATCATTTCTTTGGGAGGCGAAGTGCGCTTTTTCTCCAAAGTGACAGATATTTTCTCGGAAAACGGCATGGTGACAGCCGTGGAAATCAATGGAAAAGAACGTCTGGATGCTTCTGATGTGGTATTGGCATTGGGACACAGTGCCAGAGATACTTTTGCCATGCTTTATGAAAAAGGCTTTGCCCTGGAACAGAAGCCTTTTGCCATGGGGGTGCGTATTGAGCATCCACAGGAAATGGTGAATGTTTCCCAGTACGGCGAAGCGGCAGACCAGCTTCCGGCGGCGGATTACCGTCTGACTTATACCACTACAAAAGGCAGAGGAGTCTATACCTTCTGTATGTGCCCCGGCGGCTATGTGGTGGCGGCAGCTTCGGAAGAAGGTCGCCTGGCTGTCAATGGCATGAGCGAACACGCCAGAGATGGGCAGAACGCCAATTCCGCATTGCTGGTGCAGGTGTTCCCTGAGGATTTCGGCAGTGAACATCCCCTTGCGGGCATGTATTTCCAGCGGGAATTGGAAGAAAAAGCTTTTCAGGCTGGCGGCGGCAACTATACAGCCCCTGTCCAGACCGTAGGCAGCTTTTTACAGGATAAAGAAAATGTTTTTGGGCAAGTATGTCCTACTTATGCGCCTAAAACGGTTTTTGCGGACATGAAAGAAATCTTCCCGGACTTTATGACGGAAGCCATGGCAGAAGCGTTGCCGGCTATGGGGCGGCGGCTGAAAGGCTTTGACCGGGATGACGCTGTGCTGACGGCTGTGGAAAGCCGCAGTTCTTCTCCTGTGCGAATTCTGCGTGGGGAAGGCGGACAGAGCCTTTCTCTGACGGGACTGTATCCCACAGGTGAAGGGGCAGGCTATGCCGGTGGTATTGTTTCGGCGGCAGTAGACGGCGTTGTGGCGGCGGAGCATATTTTCCGCAGACATGTAAAATAAAGAAAATTGGAAAGCAACTTCCCTTTTCATTTAGGGGCTGCTTCATCAGAAAAAAGAAAGCTGGGGTCTTTGAGATAGAAAGATTCCAGCTATCCTATTTTTAGATTGTATTTGAAATGTTTTTTAGGAAAAGGAGGAGAGAACATGGACTTGGAAAAATGGCTGGCAGATTGGACAGCCTGTGTAGATGGTATTTTCGGGGAGCGGATACGTTTTCTGGGCATACAGGGCAGTTACGGCAGAGGGGAAGCCACAGCGGAAAGCGACATTGATGTGGTGCTTTTGCTGGATGGATTACAACTGGAAGATTTGCAGACATATGATGAAGCTGTGTCTGCTTTGCCCATGCGGGAGAAGCTCTGCGGCTTTGTAGGCGGCTGGGAAGAACTGATCCATTGGGATAAAGCCGATTTGTTCCAGTTCATACAGGATACCAGGGCCTTAAGAGGCAGTCTGGATGACCTTTGGCGCGAAATCACAAAAGAGGACATCCAGCGGGCAGTTCATAAAGGCGCTTGTGACTTGTACCATGGCTGTGTCCATAATTTCCTCCATGAAAAAGATGGAGAAATGCTGAAAGCTTTTTATAAAAGCGCCGTTTTTGTGGTGCAGGCGATGGTTTATCTGCAAAAAGGCGTTTATGGAAAGAAAAGAACGGATTTGGAGCAGATGGCAGAAGGTATGGAAAAAGAAGTCTTGTCCATGGCAAAAAGATTGAAAGGACAAAATGAAATTTCCAAAGAACTCTTTGAACAGGGCAGCCGTCTTTTGTTTTGTTGGACAGGGCGGGTTATTAGAGAAGAAAAATAAAAAAAGCTGGAATCCTTTATGTGGATTCCAGCTATATTTTTTTATGCACTGGTTTTCAGCAGTCTGTTTTTGTATCTGTATGACCAGAAGTAAGACAGAACTGCCCAGCAAATGGGCAAAAGCCCAAAGAACATGGCACCGGGGGCATCATCTGCTTCTGCCAGACCAATCCAGAAAGGGATTACCAGCAGAAAAAGGATGCCATAGGAGATGGCGCAAATTTTGATTTTCCGTAATGTCTGTACCACTGTGCCGGTTTCCTGTGGGGTGCTGTCTGTTTGGCGCAAGAAACGATAGCCATAAAACAGCCCAGTGAAAAAGGGAACGGCGGAGAGGCAGATGGCAAGGAGTATGGGATAGAAATACTGTCGGTAAGGCTGTTTAATGGGGTCTGTGATGGCAAGATACAGGATACACCCACCGAATAGGGCGGCGCTTAGTGCCAGCAGAACCAGCAGGATTTTCAAAAGCCGATTTCTCAGATTGCCCATGTTCTCCCTTCTTTCCTATTATCATTCCACGTTGGTGATAACCATAGCAGCGTCTTTGCTTTCCTGTGTATAGGTGAATGTGATGGCGTCGCCCACTTTATATTCCTGCAGTTTTGCCGCTACCTTGCTGTCTGTGAATTGATAAGCGTTGACAGTGCCGTCGGGCAGTGTCATTTCTGCTGTGTGTCCATCGGAAAGACCGTTGTAAACGGCATTCACTGTGGTTCCATTGGAAGCAGTTTCGGAAGATGTGGTGCCGGAAGTCTGGCTGCCGCCTTCATTCTCTGTGGTTTCCATAGGTGTTACGCTGGCAACGCTGTAAAGGTACATGGGATCAGAGATGCCGTCAGCGTATGTATTGTTGGTCATGGTCACTGTCCAGGAGCCGATGATGTCCTGATCTTCCATGAGGGAAACCAGATCTGCCTGTACGGTTACGATGCCGTCTTCTTCCCCTTTGAACGTCAGTTTGGTTTCTGCCAGACCGATGTCGCCTCTGCCAAAGGTATAGGCGTCTGTGCTTTCATCATATGTTACACGGCCGGAAAGACTGTCGGGCAGTTCCAGCAGGTCATCATAGTCCGCAAAAAGGGCAATAGCCAATTCCTGAACGGCTTTGCTGGGCAGTGTGATGGAATCATCACGCACTTCTGCCAGCTGATGTTCACTGCCATATTGTCCTGCGAAATACGCAAGGGATGTCCAGAAAAATTCAGGGTCCTGAGGGTTATATTCCATGCCGTTTTCCAGCATGCACCGCACCAGAGAATCTACGGGTGCCGTCATATCGTCAACGGCTTGGGCCTGTTCTTCGGCGGTCATTTCTTGTGTTTGTGGGGGTTCTTCGGTTTCTGTATTGGCGGTGCAGGCAGCTGTGCCCAGCATCAGCATGCAGACAACCAGAGAAGATGTCAGTCGTTTCATATGTATTCCTCCTTTGGAATCTATCGTAAAATAACAAATGTCCTTTTTATACTATTAGTATATACAATCATTATAAATAAAATATGACGAAAGTCTTTCTTTTTTTTGAATTTTCTAAAATCCATTGACAGAAAAGTGTATGATTGCTATCATACAGTTAAGAAGTGTATGATAAGCATAGTACACTTGAAAGGAGGTGACAGACGGCTGCATGATATGGAGCCGGTTTATGTGCAGATCGTTCGGCATTTGAAACGGGCCATATTTCTGGGGGAAGCGGCTGTGGGAGAAAGCCTGCCTTCCCGAAGGGAACTGGCGGCGCAGCTTTGCATCAATCCCAACACAGCCCAGAAGGCTTTTCGCCTTATGGAGGAAGAAGGTCTTATACAAACACCGAAAAACGCGGCCAGTACAGTTTTTTATGACGAAGAGACATTGGGCAGAATCCGACAGGAAATGACGGGGGATTTGGTGCGGCAGTTTGTGGCGGAAGCCAAGGAAAACCGTCTGACGCTGGCAGAAGTGATGAAAATGGTAGAGGAAGCATGGCAGGAAAGAGGGGAAGATGTATGAAACAAACAGCATTGCTCAGTGGATATGTGTTTCAGTGGAATATGAAAAAAGGTGGATGGGCCGTTTATGTCCTTTCCATTCTGGCAGGAGTCATCAGCGCCGTTTATCCGGGAGAAACATCTTCTTTCCGGGCAAAAGGATTTCTGCCCTATGAGATTATCATTGACCAGAGTCTGATTCCCATTTTTTTCTGCGTAGGACTTCTGGCGCTGCTGTTTTTGCAATATATGCGGCTGCGTCAGTATCGGAAGGAAGGCAAAGGCATTTATACCTTTCTGACACTGCCCATGAAAGGGACGCAGGTGGCAGATGCCTTTCTGCTTCAGTCCCTGGCAATGGTATTTCTGTATTATGCCCTGTGGCTGGTGGTTATCGTGGTCATGTATTTTCCCATGATGCACTGGATGGTGAGTCTGGCGGCAAAACAGGAATTTCTCATGGATGACGGTACTATTTTGACAGGAATCGACGCTACACGGCATAATGGGCTGTTTCTGGCCTTTCTGCGCAGTGAGTTTCTGGGCACCGTTTATAGTCTGGATTGGAAGGCTATGCTGTGTGTGCTGTGTATGCTGTTTTTCCTGGCAGTCTGCGCGGTTTATCTGGGATTGCAGAAGTATTCTGTTATCACCGGGGGATTAATCATAGCGATAGGCATTTTAGAGCCTTTGAATTTGTATCAGGATCTGTATTTGGCGCGCCAAAGAAATGATCCGGGACAGTATGTCTGGGATCTGCTGCTCCTGATCCTTTTGATTAATATGTTCTCGGGTATGCGGAAAGATTTTCAGGAACCGTCTGCAAGATAGAAAGGGGGAGGCAGTATGAAAAAATGGAAGATCTATTTGCCGCTGCTGTCCCTTTGCGGCGCATTGGCAGTAACGGGAGGCATCTGGGGTGTCATGCGGGGCAGTACTTGGAATGGACAGATGGAACTGACCCATCTGGAGGGGGATGAGAGCGCACTGGCGGATTTTCAGATTGACGGTTTCATTACGGATGTGAGAAATGGATGGTATTTTTCCATTGTGGACGGCACATTGCAGAAAAAATCTTTTTCCATGACCAATGAGGATACTTTTTTTGATTATGGTCAAGTCAGGGGTATATGGAAAGACGGGACAATGGAGTTTCGAAATGGTAGCGTGAACTTTCAGCCATGGGCGGACAGCGAAGTGGAAACCGCAGAGGTGACCGATTTCAGCCAACTGTGGAAAGATAGGAAGTTCCCCAGTGAGCTTTATGATGGGGACGGTGAGGCTCATGTAACAACGCATACCTTTGAAAAAAGTCAGGCTGTGCTTTGTGTAGACATGAAAGCAAAACAGACGAAAGGAAAGGGACTGTATAGATGGGGTTATGAAATCCCGACGAATATGCAGTATATACCTGAGGAACCCTTTGTAAATATTGTAATTGATGATGAAAACAATAAAACTTCGGAAATCAATAATCAGGGAAATGAGATAGAAGTTATTAGTGTATGGTCGCAAAGTCAGGAAATGATGTATGCAACACTGAAAACCAATGAAAAATGCAGAGGCAGTATTGGATTATATTGCTTGGGGCCGAAAGAAGAAGAATCCTTTGGAGATGAAGGCAGCACCGGACGTCCTACACGGACGGAACCTGTTGCCACATTGGCAGAAATCCCTGTCAGCGAAAATCGCTGGGTATTGGGGCTGGAAGATGTGGGAGAAGGACTGCTGGTGTTCATCGGGGAACCGGATGGCGTGACACTGGAACTGTACGGTTATGACGGGACACTGTTGGATCGTCTGAAAGAACAGACAGAACAGCCAGTGGAAGAACTGGAAAAGAGCAGCGCCAAATGGGAGAACGGATATGGGATTTATCTGACGACACTTCATAAACTGGATGAAGATGCGTATTTCATTCATGCATGCAGAGGGTATTGGATTGCAGACGGAAAAATCCAAAATGTTTTTCAGTGGGAAGGTGAGAAATTATATGGCACAGAGGTGGCTGTTGGAAAAGAAAAGGTATTGATGCTCCAGCATATTTCCGGTGATTTGGGAGAACAGTGCAGTTTTCTGGGAAATATGACACTGTGTGGTCTGGATTTGAAGGTTTACGATATCAAGGATGATCCGGCTGGCAAACTGGTATATCACGGAGAAATGAAAACAGACATAGACGAAGATGTGTTGGCGTACTTCAGCCGTTTTGATACACGGGAAAAGGAAACACCCGTGGGAAGGCAACAGGCGAAGATGTATGGAATGACGACACGATCCATACTTGTGGAACGGATAGAGGGCAAGGAAGGAGCGGTGTCATGAAAAAATTACTGGTTTCGTTGATTTTGATTTGTGCGCTGTTGGTTCCAGTGGGGATGCTGGGGGGGCATCTCCTGCCTTTGGAATCTGGAAACATTGTATGTACAGGATATCTATGGCAATCGCTCGGCATTGCTTCCCTATACCGTGACAGGAAACTTGGGAGATGATGTGCATAACCTTTCTTTTACGTTGTCACAGGGGAAGATGCAGAGGGACGTTTCCTTTGGAAGGGCAGAAGAAACACCGCCAGAAATAGAAGAATGGAAAGCGGAGATTGGCGGCATGGAACAGTATGTGCGGTTGGAGTTGGGCGGACGTATACTGCTGCCCACGGAGGATACAGAAATCATTGCTGACGCGGGTCTGCCTGACACCCGTTCTGAAATAGAGCAGGCAGTGTGGGAAAGATTCTGCCAGAGAGAAAAAACGTGGTTTTCCGGAGAGGAAAAAACCTTTCCTACGGGCAGCATACAATACGGCAAAGGGCAGGTCTATATGCAGCAGGATGTTATTTTCCATGAACAGCCGAATATGAGAGCAAGTGTCGTATATCGAGCTGACGAAAATGGCGTTCAGGAATTAAACGGCACAGCTTGCCGCAGTGTCTGGGTGCCTTTTTCTCTGCCCTATGAGGGAGAAGTGACTATGGAATGGACAGCGGACGGCAATGTGGATTATGAGATGGATGAGCAGAAAGTGCATTTGTCCCATGTAGTACCAGTCGGGACAGTGTTGGATAACAAGCTGTATCTGACAGGACGGGTGTCCTATGCGTACAGAGAAGGCATCATCGGCATTTACGCTTATGACCTTCAGAAACTTTATGATGCAGGTGCTCCCTATAATACCCAGAAACGTATGGAGCCGGAAATGATTTTTGGAGAAGATGTAGTGGATGCCCACCAGTGGGTATTGGGTATAGAAGCGGTGGGTGACCATCTGCTTCTGGTGAAAAGAAATGACAGCACTGTCATTTTGGAGACCTATGACAAAGCAGGCAGAATGCTGGACAGTGCGGAAGTCAAGACAAAGCGAGATGTCTATGAATATACCCTTTCTCAAAGTGCGTGGGAAGGCGGAAATGGTGTTTTGTTTACATGGGGTCAAGGCAGCATCGGCAATGATTTTGAATTGATGGAAACATCCAGTATTTCTGTTGACAGCCAAGGGAAAATCAGCCATAACTTTACCGTTGCTGACAGTCCGTGGATAGGGGCTGTTTGTGGCAAAGACAGTTTTCTGACGCTGGAGGAGGAAGAAATGAATGTGCCCGGCGGTTCCGATTTCTTTTATCGGGGGGACATTGTACCGAAACAGTATTTCCTGACGGTATACAGCAAGGATTTCAAAAATGTTCTGTATCGTGGAGAACTGGTCACCGATAGGGCAGACGATACCAAAGGAATTTATGGCGCCTTTCTGACAAAAGGGAGTTATCAGCATGTGGGTAAAAAATATTTGGTATCTGACACATGGCAATATATTTCCGGCAGAAGAAGCTTAAGTGACTTAGAGATGACTTACGAGGGGGCAGTGACATGATTGAAGGCAAACATATCTTTTTTACATATGGGAAACCGGAAACAGATCCCAATCCTGTACTGAATTATGTGGATTTACAGATTCCAGATGGGCAGATCGTAGGGCTCTTCGGGGAGAACGGCGCCGGAAAGTCTACGCTGCTGCGGCTTATGGCGGGGCTTTTGGTGCAGAAGGATAGTGGCTGTCAGATTTTTCTGGATGGAAAGCCTGCCACAGAGGTAAGAGGAGAGGTTGCCTGCATATTTGAAGAAGGTACTTTCCTGCCGGATCTGACACCGAAGCGGTATGGGGGTTTTCTGGCGGATTTCTTCCCCAAGTTTGACAGAGCCTATTATGAAAAGCTGGTGAAATTTTTCAAGCTGGAGGAGAAGGCGGCAAAGCATATGTCACGGGGGCAGAAAGCAAAGCTGGAGATTGCCGCGGGTCTTGCCAAACGGACAAAATATATCTTCATGGATGAGCCGTTTTTGGGGAAAGACGCTCTGACAAGGCAGGATTTTATGAAAATTCTTTCCGGCAGTTTGACAGGGGAAGAAACCCTGATTCTGGTCACCCATGAACTGGAGGCTGTGGAAACATTCATTGATCGGGCATTGGTGATCCACAAAGGGAAATTGGCGGCGGACGTGGAAATGGACGACCTTCATCACGAAGGGAAAAATCTGATGGTGCTGCTGAAAGATACGGTGGGCTATGATGAAAACGCCTATCGTGATCTCTTTGCAGAGGAATGAGATTTTTTGACGGCATAAAAAGAGAGAAAAAGAGAGTGGAAAAAGCATCTGATAAACGGATTTTTTTCTACTCTTTTTCTTTTTAGGGATACTTTTTGATGGCGGGTGCAAAAATGACAGAACCTTTGAAAAATTTTGGTCAAATGTGACGAAAAAATATTTCATATAATTTCTCTAGGATTTGCTGCCGCCTTTATTGACATGGGTTTGGGGCTATGCTATACTCTTTCATGTTAGTTATGGTTTACTTTTTTAGATGAAGATAGATATGAGGTAGAAAATATGACATTGCATCAATTACCCATTGGACAGTCCGCCATCATTACCAAGGTGGGCGGCGAAGGGGAACTGCGCTACCGTTTTCTGGATATGGGACTGATTCCCAAAACAAAAGTGACGGTGACAAAAGTGGCTCCCATGGGTGACCCCATCGAAATCAGGCTTAGAGGCTATACCCTGACCCTGCGGGTGGAGGACGCCAAAAACATTGAAATCACACAAGAGGGGGTTGACCTATGATCTTTGCATTAGCAGGCAATCAGAACTGCGGGAAAACCACTCTTTTCAACCAGCTGACAGGCTCTAACCAGCATGTCGGCAACTTTCCCGGGGTAACCGTAGACCAGAAGGTTGGGCAGATGAAAAGCCAGCCAGACTGTTCTGTGGTGGACTTGCCGGGGATTTACTCTCTCAGACCTTATACAAACGAGGAAATTGTTACAAGAGATTTCCTGTTGAATGAAAAACCTGACGGCATCATCAACATCGTGGATGCCACCAATATTGAACGAAATCTGTACCTGACATTACAGCTTATGGAAATGCGGATTCCCATGGTTTTGGCATTGAATATGATGGACGAAGTCCGCAACAACGGCGGTACCATCAACGTGGAAAAAATGTCCGAAGCATTGGGCATTCCCGTTGTTCCCATCAGTGCTGCCAAGAATGAAGGTATCGAAGAACTGGTGCAGGCGGCAGTCCGTGTGGCAAAGGAAAAACGAACCGCAAAGGTCATTGACTTCTGTAAACAGGGGCCTGTCCATCGTTGTATCCATTCCGTTTGTCACCAGATTGAAGACCATGCGGAAAAAGCTGGCTTGTCCGTACGTTTTTCCTGCTCCAAACTCATCGAAAACGATACACGTATCGTAGATATGCTGCAATTGAGCCAGAATGAATTGGAACTGGTGGAACACAGTATCATCGAAATGGAAGCGGAAGCGGGTATGGACAGAAATGCTGCGCTGGCAGGCATGCGCTATGACTTCATCGAAAGCGTTTGCGCCGATACGGTTATCAAATGCGAGGAAAGCAAAGAACATATCCGCAGTGTGAAAATCGACAGCATTCTGACACACAAGTATTTTGCCATCCCCATATTCATATTGGTGATGTTTCTGGTATTTTTCCTGACATTTAACGTGTTCGGGGCAGTGCTCAGTGATCTGCTGTCCATGCTCATTGACGATATTACGGCATTGGTAGACAAAGGTTTGACGGCTTACGGCATCAACCCTGTGGTACACAGTCTGGTTATCGACGGTATCTTTGCAGGTGTGGGCAGTGTTCTCAGCTTCCTGCCTATCATTGTGGTACTGTTTTTCTTCCTGTCTATTTTGGAAGATACAGGCTATATGGCAAGAATTGCCTTTGTCATGGATAAACTCCTCCGTAAGATTGGTCTTTCCGGCAGAAGCATCGTGCCTTTGCTGGTAGGCTTTGGCTGTACGGTGCCTGCGGTTATGGCAAGCCGTACCCTTTCTTCGGAACGTGACCGCCGTATGACCATCATGCTGACACCTTTTATGAGCTGTTCTGCCAAGATTCCCATTTATGCGGTCTTTGCAGCGGCCTTTTTCCAGAAATATGCGGCACTGGTTATGATCGGCATGTACCTGACAGGTATCATCATCGGTATCATCGTTGCGCTGATCTTTGACAGAACCGTATTCCGTGGCAAACCCATTCCTTTTGTTATGGAATTGCCCAACTATCGTTTCCCTTCTGCAAAAAGCGTACTGCTTTTGATGTGGGATAAGGCGAAAGACTTCTTGCAGCGTGCTTTCACCATTATTTTCTTGGCAACGGTTATCATCTGGTTCCTCCAGAGCTTCGACAGCCGTCTGAATGTGGTGACAGACAGCGCAGACAGTATTCTGGCAGCCATTGGGCATCTGCTGGCACCTGTGTTTGCGCCTCTGGGCTTCAACGACTGGCGTATTCCCACAGCCCTCATCACCGGCTTTACAGCAAAAGAAGCCGTTATCAGTACACTGGGCGTTTTGATGGGAACTTCCACAGCGGCATTGGGGCCTGCGCTCCATACCCTCTTTACCCCTGTTTCCGCCATCAGTTTTCTGGTATTCACACTG
>OHRG01001048.1_pt1 | contig 15273 bp, 10 predicted proteins | sample 1578351 | NCBI WGS metagenome assembly OHRG01 (sample SAMEA3879599, study PRJEB24766) | human gut metagenome | biome: human-associated habitat; feature: feces | place: USA | collected 1985/1987
TCTACATTGCAGTACAATAATCCCGAGCAAATTTCTTATCAATACAAAATCGATGAATTAGGTTCCCAGTGGCTTAATACCGAACCGGGAGAGAATCGTGTCACTTATAATAATTTGCCGCCCGGCAAATATACCTTCCAAGTGCGTGCACTCAATTATGGCAATTATTCGGAAACGCGTACTGTAAAGATTTTGATCACTCCTCCCTGGTATCAGACCTGGTGGGCATATTGCATTTACACTGCTTTAGCCGGACTGTTGGTATTGGGCATTATCAACTATATTCTGTCACGTATGCGCCATCGCCGTGAAATAATGAAACGGGAACATGCCGAACAGTTGAATGAAGCAAAGCTGCAATTCTTTATCAACATATCCCACGAGATACGTACGCCGATGACGCTTATCATCAACCCGTTGGAGAAACTGTTGGCGGATAAAAAAGATAACGAGCTGCATAAAACGTATTTGATGATTTATCGCAATGCGCAACGTATTCTTCGTTTGATCAATCAGTTAATGGATATCCGTAAGTTGGATAAAGGGCAGATGTTTATGAAATTCCGCGAAACGGATATGGTAGGTTTTATTGATGATTTGATGCAGACATTTGAGTATATGGCTCGTAAGAAAAATATCCGTTTTACTTTTGAGCACGAGATGCCTCAATTAAAAGTGTGGATAGACCTTAATAACTTTGATAAGGTGCTGATGAATATTTTTTCCAATGCCTTTAAGTATACTCCGGAAGGGGGTGAGGTACAGGTCCGCTTGTCAACAGGTCGGGATATTACACGTCGGGATGCATTACGCGAATATTTTGAGATTGTGATAACGGATAGCGGTATCGGCATTGACAGGGATAAAATAGAGCGTATTTTCGAACGTTTCTATCAAATAGATAATGACGTAACAAAGTCTAATTTCGGGACCGGTATCGGTTTGCACTTGTCTCATTTATTAGTGCAGTTACATCATGGTGAGATTTTTGCCCGAAACAGGGAAGATACTTCCGGTAGTCGTTTCATTCTACGTATACCATTGGGATCAGCACATTTGCGCACTGATGAGTTGGAAGCAGTAGATGAAGAAACAGTGATGTTTCACACTATTGAAAAGCCTGTTTTAGCGAAACTGGAAGAGTTGGCTGCTGAAGAAGAGGGGGAATCTAAAACCAATATGAAGGCAAAGACACGTTTACGGGTATTGGTTGTGGAGGATGAGGATGAAATCAAGTCTTATCTGAAATCGGAATTATCGGATGAATACAAAGTGGAGACTTGCAGCAACGGTAAGGAAGCGTATGATTCGATTTTGCGTGATGCGCCCGATTTGGTTATCTCCGATGTTATGATGCCCGAAATGGACGGACTGACTTTGTGTCGTAAAATAAAGCAGAACACTAATGTAAATCATGTTCCTGTAATCTTGTTGACAGCCAAGTCCAAACCGGAAGATACTTTGGAAGGGATGGAAACCGGTGCCGATGCTTATATGGTGAAACCTTTCAACACGGAATTGTTGAAAAAGACTATTGCCAACCTGATAGCCAATCGCAAACTGCTGCGTAACAAATTCAGCGGGGCTCAACAGCAAGAGGATAAAATGGAAAAAATTACAATGAAGTCCAGTGACGAGATATTGATGGACAAGATTATGAAAGTGGTGAATGAACATCTGGATGACCCTGCACTGAACGTTGAGATGCTTGCTTCCGAGGTCGGATTGAGCCGGGTACATGTACATCGTAAGCTGAAGGAACTGACGAATCTTTCTGCCCGGGACTTCATCAAGAATATTCGTTTACAGCAAGCTGCGACTTTATTGGCGCAAGACCAAAAGCTTACTATATCGGAGATTGCTTATGCCACGGGATATACCAACCTGTCGCATTTTTCCAGTTCTTTCCGCGAAAAATATGGAATGTCGCCGAAAGAGTATATGAATCAACATAAATAAATATCAGTTTGAAAGCAGAAAGGATGCTAAAAAGTTCTTGACTATTGAGTGTGCGAGGCAGGTTGTGCGTATTCCTTTTCAAAACGAATTGAAAGATGAGAAAAGCCATATTACTTTTACTGCTATCGGCGGTTACAGCATTGCAAGCGCAAATCGATGTCCGTACTCTGCAACTTTCTCAGACGCATCCCCGTTATCTGACGAATGCCGGCGGAAAGCAGGTCACACGTGATTTAATAGAGAATGAACCATGGGTAAAAGAGGTGTTCGATAAACTGAAAGCAAAGGCGGATTCCTATACCCGCCTGACCGAGGCGCAGCCGGACTGGCTTTTGTCGCGTCTTGCCATGTATTGGAATTCCCATGCCACCGATGTATATATAAAAGGTGAAAGTTTCGATCATGCAGGCGGAGCGAAAGCTCCCGTTCCTACGGTGCGTTATACCGGTACGCGTGGCACATTCGCCACTCACGGACGTCCCAAATTGGCGGATGTCATTCCCTATGACGATGATAAAGACGGTAATGTCACTTTCCATAACAACTCTCTTCCCGGCCGTCCTTTGGAAAAAGTGCATCCCGCCAAGACGGGGCGTAACATCGAAAGCCTGAACCGCGAGATTATGGGAATTGCCCGTGATGCGGCTTTCCTTTATTGGCTGACCGATGAAGAACGGTATGCCCGCCTGGCAGCCGGTGTTTTCGATACCTATATGCAAGGTATCTATTACCGCAATGTCCCTGTCGATTTAAACCACGGTCACCAGCAGACACTGGTCGGTATGAGTTCGTTTGAGGTAATCCATGAAGATATACTTTATGATATTGTTCCCCTTTATGACTTCCTGTACGGGTATTTGGCGGTTCATTATGCCGATAAGATGAGTATCTATGCCGGAGCTTTCAAGAAATGGGCGGATAATATCATAGCCAACGGAGTCCCCCATAACAATTGGAATCTGATGCAGGCGCGTTATGTAATGGACATCGGCATGATACTCGAAGATGATGCTCATTACGCCGACGGCAAAGGGCGCGGTTATTATATCGATTATGTACTCAACCAATCCGGCATCCGCCAATGGAGCCTGAAAAAACTTGCCGACTACGGATATGATCCTCATACGGGTATTTGGGCAGAATGTCCCGGTTACAGTGGTGTGGTGATGAATGACTATGCCAACTTTACAAGCCTCTTCGACCGTAACCTGCATTGTGACTTGACGAAGGAACTGCCGGTACTTCCCAAAGCTGTGGCAGCCACTCCGCAGTATTTGTTCCCCAACCGGATGATATGCGGTTTCGGAGATACCCATCCGAATTATCTGAATACCACGCCTGTTGTCCGGATGATTGAGAACGCTCAAGTCAATGGAAAAGAGGAGCAAGAGAGATATTTTACTGCTTTGCTGAAATGTCTTGATCCTGATGCCGGGAAAGCTGCGGCTAAAAAAAATGTACGTGTGTCTATCAATTCTTTTTTTGACGACAAGCCTTTGACACTGAAGCCGGATATCCGGGCAGGCAAGATAGAGGATTATGTATCTCCTTTATTTTACGCACCAAACGTGTCGTGGCTGGTACAGCGCAACGGTATGCACCCGCGCCATAGTTTGATGATTTCCCTGAACGCCAGCGAGGGCAATCACATGCATGCCAATGGCATTTCGATGGAGCTTTACGGCAAGGGGTATGTGTTAGGCCCTGATGCCGGTATCGGTTTATACCTGTACAGCGGATTGGATTATGCCGAATATTACTCACAGTTTCCCAGCCACAATACGGTATGTGTAGACGGCATTTCCAGTTATCCGGTGATGAAGAGCAATCATTCCTTCGATTTGCTGTCCTGTTTTCCGGCATCTTCCGCAGCTGCGGCGGCAAAGGATAAATTCCCTTCCGTTACGTACAGCGATGTTTATTTCCGTGAACCGGAAAGCCGTGCAGACCAGACACGCATGATGAGTATCGTTACCACTGGTCCCGAAACAGGCTACTATGTAGATATTTTCCGTAGCCGCAAAGAACGCGGCGGAGACAAGATGCACGATTATTTCTATCATAATCTGGGACAGGAGATGACCTTGGCTGCTGCCGACGGTACGGACCTGCACCTGCAGCCTACCGAAGAACTGGCTTTTGCCGGTGCGCATCTGGGAGCCTATTCTTATCTGTTCGACAAGAAATGCGCCCGTACCGGTAAAGATGTAAAAGCTGTCTTTACAATCAGAATGCCCGATAAGGATGATATTCGGATGAATATGTGGATGAAAGGTGAAAAAGACCGCACGGTGTTTTCCGCTCTCAGCCCTATGACCGAAGGTCTGAGCCGTACGCCGGGCATGCCTTACAATATTAAGGAACAACCCACCCTTACGTTTGTTGCCCGTCAGAAGGGTGAGGCATGGAACCGGCCTTTTGTAGCCGTTTACGAACCTTCGACGGTAAAGGAAACCGAGCAGATTTCTTCCGTTACTTTTCCGGAGGTGGAGAGTAAGCAGCCGGGTAGCCATGTAGGGATTTGCGTAAAACAGAAAAACGGGCGTACGGATTATATTCTGTCTTCGGACGGTGCAACTCATCCTTGCTTGATGGGTAACGGCATGAAAGCCTCTGCCACCTACGCTCTGTGGGGAAACCGGCAGGGAGAGGACTGTACTCTCTTTTTAGGGAACGGTACGCTGTTGCAAACTCCTTCGGCTTCGGTCAAAGCCGATGTTCCGGTGAATGTGTTGCTCGAAAAAGAAGCGGACGGATGGTATTACACGGCATCCGGCACTTGTACGGTAACATTAGGCGGAAAGACGTACAAGATAAAGAAAGGTGTGACGAAGAAAACCAAATTGTAGGAGGAGCCGGGTGATGGGACAAAAGGTATGGGTTATATTGCTTGTGTGGGCATGTCTCGGCATGACTGTCCGGGCACAGTTGAAAACTTATCCGGAAGGGTTGCATACGGGGCTGCCACACAATGATGATTATACGGTGCGTGTCCGTATGCCCGGTGGGGAGTGGCAGGATGTGTTTGAATACAAGGTGCAGGTCGATTTGGACAAGCCGCAAGACGCTTCCATGGTACAGTTTGATATGGGCAGTCCCGTGGAAGTCATGGTAAAAAAGAATAATGGTACGGTGCGTGAGGTTACCATACGTCCCTTGAACAATGAGATAGCCTTTCGGCAAGTGCAAAACACAATCTTTTTCTCCTTAGATAAGCCCCGGTACCTCTCGGTGGAGTTCAATGGCGACCGCCTGCACAATTTACATCTTTTTGCCAATCCTATGGAGAAGGAGGTTTATTCCGGGGAAGCGAAAGGCGTTATGTTCTTCGGTCCCGGTGTGCATCGTCCGAAGGACTTGCCCAACAATCAGATACGCGTGCCAAGCAATACTACTGTTTATCTGGCGCCGGGTGCGGTGCTGAAAGCCAAATTGCTGGTTGATAATGCGGAAAATGTCCGTATCATCGGTCGTGGAATATTAGACCACCCTGTCCGCGGCATTGAAATAACCGATTCCGAAAATGTATTGGTCGATGGAATTACGGTGGTGAACCCGGAACACTACACGGTGTTCGGCGGCGGTTCTTCGGATATAGTTATCCGTAACCTGAAATCCTTTAGTTGCAGAAGCTGGAGTGACGGCATTGACATGATGTGCTGCCGCAAGGTCCTTGTCGATAATGTTTTTCTCCGTACGAGCGATGATTGTATTGCGCTCTATAACCATCGCTGGAACTGGTGGGGAGGTTCAAGCGATATTACCGTACAAAACTCCGTCCTGTGGGCGGACGTTGCGCATCCTATCAATGTAGGTGGGCATGGCGATCCGGATTCTTCAACAGGCGAGGTTATCGAGAATCTTATTTTCCGTAATGTGGATATTCTGGAACACGATGAAGACGACCCGATGTATCAGGGATGCATGACGGTAGATTGCGGTGATAGAAACCGGGTACGTAATGTCTTGTTCGAGGACATCCGTGTAGAGAACATTCAGGAAGGTCGTCTTTTCTATGTGAAAGTCCGTTTCAATCCCAAGTACGACAGGCAGCCCGGCAGTAGTATCGAGGGGGTTGTATTCCGTAATATCACTTATACGGGAGTCGGCGAGAACCGTTCGCTCATTCAAGGGTTAAGCCGGGACGGCATGGTGAGGAATGTGACGTTTGAGAATGTCACTATCAATGGAGAGAAGATGCGCGATTTGAAAGAGGCAGTGACAAATGAATTCATTAGCAATGTAAGCGTAAAATAACTCAAGCTCAACCGGCAAATAATGGTACATTTGTCATCACTCGTCACTTTTGACTTCAATTAGTTGATTATATGGTAGTTGTACGGTTGTAAGACACCTTATAACCGTGACGACCAAACATCGGTCATCACCGCTTTTGGGGTACATTCCGTTGCTTTTTATTCCGTAATGCGTTGATTAACAGCTTTAAAAACGTCTTGTACGTTCCTTATTTCAATATTGTTAAAATACCTTTCTCCATCGGTAGATTGAGGTCGTCCGGCGTATTGTCCTGCATAAGTCCCGTAATTCCGCTGTAATTCTTGCGTGTAAATTCGGATATTCTCCACGGGCTGTTCGGGGAAAGCCGGAAGATAAACAGCGCTTTGCTTCGTTGTTTTTGTTTGTCCGGGCCCTGCAAAATACCGTTATGCTTATGGTAAAACCCCGTTTTGCAGTTGCAGGCCCGGCGGTTGCCGGTTGCGGGCTGTCGGGCCCGCATATGCAGGCTCTTCGGCCCGCAACTGCAAAACGAAGTTTTACACCTTGCAAAGGCATAAAATCCATGAGGGAAAGCGGGGTTTTCAACGGTTTGTTTTCTGATTATTCCCGGTTGTTTCAGGGGTGGACACGAGGGATAAATCTCAAAACAAGAGGGGATTGCTTGCTTTCAGTCTGCTTTGATACGTACTTTGTGGAGCCTGAGAGATAGCTGCACCTGCAATATAAGTCACCGGTCCGCTTATCTTCCTTTCCAAATACTCATGATTTTTCTGCGTATCATTACAATATTCAATGAAGATACTGCGAGGCATAGCAGGCAACCTGCTGTCCAGCATGGGAGCAGTGTCCCCGTCTCCAGTTGCGGAAAGAGCGTGCCGATAATTTCCGTATAGTAGCTGCGCACCCATGCCACTCCGCCGACAGACAATATCAGTACCGCCAGATTCAAGCCGCAGGTCAGGATATTGTAGGGAAGCGCCACACGATTGGGGCTATAGCCTATCAGAAGCAGGTTTTCCAATTTTACGGTATTCTTTTGCAACAGCAGGAAGATGCTTAACATCAGGATATAAAAGGATAAAATGCTGATGAATAATCCTACTCCCATGACGATACCGGTGATGAGGCGCAGGAAATGCGTCGTTTTTCCGGCATCCAGTCCGTCGCCTTCGGGTTCATAGTGCTGCTGTTGGAAATAGTCGCTGACGGCTGTGTCGGCAGGATTCTTCACCTCGACGATGAGGCGGGAAGGCCGGGCTTCTTTGCCGGGGGCGAAACGTTGGTTTGCCCAGTCCATGAATGCTTGGGGAACAAGAATTGTATTCAGGCGGTTGGAGAACCCCACAATCTTACCTTTGAACTGCTCTGCACGTCCGTTGCCCCGTAGCATGATGTCCATCTGTATCAGGCTCATGAGGCCTTCGGAGAGTTTCGGCAGGTTACGGCTTTGTGCAAATCCGAAGTTGTACAGATTCAGGTAATTGCGGGGAATGATGATGGGAATGACTTGGGCGGACTCGTCAAAATGCCAGTTATCCAGGCTGACATCTACATATTCGTCGGGTACGGACTCGAAAAACATTTCGGTGGAAAGATGTATTCCGGCTTCCTGCATGCCTAAGCCTGCGGATACTTTAAACAAGGAAGGGGTAAAGGCGCCCACGCTTTCGGTGAAAGACTGTTCTTTCATCTCTTCGATTTCCTTGGGGGAGAAGGTGTTGCTTCTTCCGGTAAAACTGCCGAGTGCGCTGATTTTCTTTGTGGCGATGATATAATTCTTTTTCATGAAGCTGTCTCCCTGCGTGAAAACGGGGAGTACATCCCGGTAGAATTGTACGCTCAGTAATACAATCAGCATGCCGAAGAGGTTGGCGAGGAAAAAGCCGGTCAACTGGCCTATACTGATATGTTGGCGGAGAAGTTTCCAAACAAGTCTGTTCATGGTGCGGATAATGGTTTATGCGTTATAGGCGGAAGGTTTCATCGTATTCGAGCTCCAGGTGCTTCCCGATGGATGTGACAATAATTCCTGCTCCCTGCTTGCCCGCTTCTTCCATGAGCAACCGGCTCATTATGGCACTGTTGTCGTTGTCCAGGTGGCTGATGGGTTCGTCCAGGAAGATAAAGTCGAACGGCTGGCAAAGGCTGCGGATAAAAGCGACGCGTTGCTGCTGCCCGAAGGAAAGCTTGCCGGCTCTTTCGTCGGTTTTGTCGGGAATGCCGGTTGCTTCGAAAAGGGCGAGAATTTCTTTTTTCTTCTTATGGTTGGTCAGGCGGTTCTTTAACAAGACGTTCTCAAGGGCGGTCAGCTCGGGGAAGATACGCAGTTCCTGGAAAAGGATGCTGAGCGAATGTTTCCTTACATCTGCCCATTCGCCGACGGAGAATGAGCGGATGTTGCGTCCGTCGAAACTGATGATGCCCTGATAGTCGCGCCGATACCCGTAGATATAGCTGCACAGGGAGGATTTTCCGGTGCCGGAGGAAGCCTCTATCAGATAGCGCTTTCCTTTGTCGAACACGATGTCCTGATGCCACACCTGTGAAATGACGGTATCACGGGCGGCAAAGACCTGGGGCAGGGTATGCTGTAAATGAATGTGGTCCATTACTTATGATTTACAAATTACGCATTGCGTGCTGAATATGAATCGCTGAATACCGGCTGCCGGTTACATCCCTATGAACAACTTGGCAAAGTCGGTAAGCTGTTTCAGGGCGTTCTCGTTCTTTTCGTTCAGAACGACCGTAAAGTTGGTCCGGTTCTTGTCTCCCCGCAGGTTCAGCTCTTCTATTTTCATAATCAGTTGATAGAGGATGTTGACTTCCGGTTCGTTCGGAGCATATTCCATAAGCACCCGCAGGTTGCTTAAAGTAAGCAATTCGTTGCTGGTCAATGAAATGTTGAAGGCTCGTCCGTGCATCATGTTCAGCATGGCCTGTTGCAGCTCCCGCGAATTTTGAGGGTGGAAAGGCTGGTTGCTTTCTTTGGTATTTCCTTTGAAATCGGCGTTTTGCAGGGTAGCGTATATACGTCCGTTTTCAAACAGGACATAACCCAACAGTTGCGTGCCGTGCGGCCAGGTCAGTACACCGCGAACATCCATGGGGAGGGCATCGGGAGTTGCCAGCAGGCGTATGTCTCCTTTTTGCTGCATCATCGGGGTGAAGTATTTGCCGGTGCGGATGCTTTTGTCGGCAGGTTGTTGCATGAGGGCGGTGATGGCGGGTTGCAGCTTCTTCAACTGTTCCGTACTGCCGCCGTAAACTCCCAGCAGAGTGCCGTCGTTGTAGGCAAGCAGTACTCCTGCGTCTTTTATTTCAACGCTCCGGTAACCGCCGGCCTCGACCGGGGCGGTGCACAACTGTTCCTGGGCAAGCAGCCGGAGCATGGCTTCGAACTTCTTTAAATCGGCAATTTTCAGGGTGATTGCCGTGTTGTGCAGCGTAGGGGCTTCGAATACGTAGAGCGGAGCGTTCCAGTCTATTCCGCTTTCGGCAGGGTCTTTCAGAAGAGTTTCCGCCTCTTTTTTCAGGTTGGCGCTCCCGCCTTCAAGGAGCAGCCCCAGGAACTTCTGCAAGGTGGCCCGGCTGTCTGAAGTATTCAATCCGGCTTTATCGACGATGCTTTTTAGGTCGAGTGCCGCCACTTCCGTGGCATTGGCGGGGATTACATGCGTGTATTCTGTTTTTTGCCCGGTTTCGCTGCATGAACTCAGGCATAGCACTGTTAATAAAACCGGCAGCAAATAGAAGGAAATACTCTTTCTCATATCGTATTATTGGTTTTGTAGATTCAATATGTGGCAGGCTACGAGTGCCGCCGTTTCAGTGCGCAGTCGGGAACGGCCGAGGCTGATGGGCTCGAATCCGTTTTCAATGGCCTGTTTCACCTCTTCTTCACTGAAGTCGCCTTCCGGTCCGATAAGCACCAGCGCGTCTTCTCCTTTACGGACAACATCTTTCAATAAAGGTTTTTCTCCTTCGTAACAATGCGCGATGAATTTACGGCCTTCGAAAGGCTGGCTGATGAACCGGTTGAAGTCGGTCATTCCGTTCAGGCGGGGCAGGCGTGCTTTCAGCGACTGCTTGATGGCGGATACCAGTATCTTGGCAATGCGCTCCGTTTTGATTATTTTACGTTCGGAAAAACGGCAGTTCAGGAAGGTCAGTTCGTCAAAGCCTATTTCAGTGGCTTTCTCTGCAAACCATTCCGTGCGGTCCATATTCTTGGTGGGAGCCATTGCAATGTGCAGGTGTCCGCTCCATAAAGGCGCTTGGGGGATGGTTTCAAGTATGTTGACAAGGCAACGTTTGGTTGTGGCGGTACTGATTTCCGCACGGTAGAAGTTGCCTTTGCCGTCGGTCAGCGTTACCTCGTCGCCTGTTTGCAGCCGCAGTACGCGGACTGCGTGAGCGGCTTCTTCTTCGGGCAGTTCGGCTTGCGATTGTATGTCGGGGGTGTAGAATACGTGCATGATTGTTTATGGTTTCTTATGCTGGTTGATAATATCCCTTAGTTGTGCAGCCCGTTCGTAGTCTTCTGCGTCTATGGCGTTTTGAAGGGCTTCCTTTAATTGTTTCAGGGTCTTTTTCCGTGTAGCGGCATCATCCGTCTGTTGGGTGGGAGTGATGCTGTGCTCTGTTTTCAGGCATTCGGCTTCTAAAATATCATCGTATATGAAAATGGGGGCATCCATGCGCAAGGCGAGGGCCACGGCATCGCTGGTACGTGCGTCGATGCGCAGGATGGTCTCTTCCGTTTTCATATAGAGGTAAGAATAGAAAACACCGTTGTCCACTTTGTAAATAAGCACGCGCAGCAGAGTTGCTCCCAGTACCTTGAGAACTGAGGCAAACAGCGTATGCGTCAGCGGCCGGGGAGGAACGATGCCTCTCATTTCAATCATCATGGATTGTGCCTCGGCACTGCCTATGATAACCGGCAGTTGCCGCATGCCGTTTATCTCGCCCAGCACCATGGCATAAGCGCCGGCCTGTGCCTGGCTGTTTGAGATATTCAATACTTGCAGCTCAATCTTTTTTTTGTTCATCGGCTGTAGTTACTTTAAATCTTCCGGATGGTGTTTGTACTTGAATACGATGGCAAACACCACTGCTACGGTCAGCGCGTAGATAGCAAATACGTACCATGCTGATTGCCATTGCGCTATCTGCGGGACATCGCTGTTGAAATCTACAAAGTGATTCACTACCGCCTGTGCACCCAGTGTGCCGATAGTGGCACCGAAACCGTTTGTCATGATAACGAACAGTCCCTGTGCGCTGGAACGGATGCCCCGGTCGGTCTCTCTGTCAACAAACAGCGAACCGGATATGTTGAAGAAATCGAATGCCACACCGTACACAATCATGGAAAGTACAAACATCCATACGCCGCTTCCGGGATTGCCCATGCCGAAGAGCCCGAAGCGCAATACCCATGCCAGCATGGCAATCAGCATCACCTGCTTGATGCCGAAGCGTTTCAGGAAGAAAGGTATCAGCAGGATGCAGAGTGTTTCGGATATTTGCGACAGCGAAATCAGTATGTTGGCATGTTGCACTCCGAAAGTGCCGGCATATTCGGGAATACTGCCGAAACTGCTGATGTAGGGATTGGCAAATCCGTTGGTAATCTGCAAGGAAACGCCCAGCAGCATGGAGAAAATGAAGAAAACAGCCATTTTCTTCTGCTTGAATAGCGTAAAGGCGCGTAAGCCCAGTGCCTCTACCAATGATTTGGCATTGTCGCCCTTGCTGGTGGGGCATTCCGGCAGGGTCAGCGCATATACGCCATACGCTACTCCGATGATGGCGCAGGCAAAGAACTGCCCGTAATTATTTTGCAGTCCGAGCAGGTCCACCACCCACATGGAGCAGATGAATCCGATTGTGCCGAAAATACGTATGGGAGGGAATGTCCTGATGGTATCCAGTCCGGCTTTGTCGAGTGCGGTGTAGGCCACGGAGTTCGACAATGCCAATGTAGGCATATAGAAAGCAACGCTTAGCGAGTAAAGTGTGAACAGAGTACCGAAATCTACCTCCGCACCTTTCGTCATGCCATAGTATCCGGCTGCGGCCATGAACAGGGCTGCGGTGAAGTGACTGAAGCTTAACAGCTTTTGTGCCGGTATCCAGCGGTCGGCAATGATGCCGAGAACGGCAGGCATAAACAACGATACGATTCCCTGCATGGCGTAAAACATACCGATGTGCTCGTGCAGGCCTACGTTTACCAGGTAACTGCCCATTGATGTGAGGTATGCTCCCCACACGGCAAACTGTAGGAAATTCATAATGATTAAGCGAATCTTGATGCTCATAATGCTTTCTATAAATTAACGTGTCTTTCGAAGTTGAACTAATTAATAAAACGCAAATGTAGACAAATTATCGGAAAAGGCGATGTATAAAGCATCAAAAAAAGGGAAGGCGGGAGGTATAAAAAAAAGAAGGCTATCTATCCCAGACAGCCAATCTTTATTAACCTTAAATCTAATACCATGAAAAACACGGTGCAAAGATAAAGGGATTTATGTTATAAAACATAATGTTTTGCTTGTTTTCTTTAGTATATTAACAATGTTTAGTATATGAAGGGCTTTTTCTGTCCTTCCCGTACAGAAGCCGGTTCCTGCTTATTCCACGTATAGCACAAGTCCTTTCAGGTATTCGCCTTCGGGGTGGTAGATGCTTACCGGGTGATCGGCGGGCTGTGTCAACTGGTGCAGGATGCGCACGCTGCGGCCCGACATGGCAGCGGCGGTGAATACGGCAGTGCGGAAATTCTCTTTGCTGACAGCCTGCGAACAGGAGAATGTGAAAAGTATGCCTCCCGGTTTGATTTTCTCGAAAGCTTTGACGTTGAGTTTCCGATAGCCTTGCAGGGCGTTGCGCAGGGCATCGCGGTGCTTGGCAAATGCCGGCGGGTCCAGAATGATAAGGTCGTATTGGTCGCCCATGCGGTCAAGGTATTTAAAGGCATCCTCTGCATAGGCTGCATGACGGTTGTCGCCGGGAAAGTTCAATTCGATATTCTTGTTGGTCAGGTCGATGGCTTTGGCCGAGCTGTCTACGGAATGTACCAGTGTGGCATTGCCTCGCATGGCGTAAACCGAAAAACCGCCGGTATAGCAGAACATGTTCAGCACACTGCGGCCGTTGGCATAGCGTTCCAGCAGTGAACGGTTCTCGCGCTGGTCTACAAAGAAACCGGTTTTCTGGCCTTTCAGCCAGTCGATATGGAATTTCAGACCGTATTCCATGGCGATGTTATCTGCGCTTCCCCCTTTCAGGAAACCGTTTTCAGGATAGAGGTCGGCTTTGAAGGGAAGTGTCGTCTCGGATTTATAGTATATATTGTCTATTTGGTCGCCCATCACCTCGGTCAGTGCATCGGCTATCGCCATGCGGTCGAGGTGCATACCGGCGGAATGTGCCTGCATCACGGCTGTGCGGGCATAGATGTCAATCACGAGCCCCGGCAGGTTGTCGCCCTCGCCGTGTACCAGACGGTAAGTATTGTTGGTGGGATTTCCGGCTATGCCGATGCTGCGTCGCATATCGTAAGCTATGCTGAGTTTGCGTTTCCAGAAGCCGGCATCGATAGCTTCGTCCCGGCAGAAGCTGAGTACACGGACGGCAATGCTGCCGATTTGGAAATGTCCTTTGGCTATGAACTCTTTCTTGGATGTATAGATTTCAACAACTTCCCCTTCCTCCGGCTCTCCGTCGAAATGTGCGATGGCACCTGAAAACACCCAGGGGTGAAAACGTTTTAATGATTCTTCCTTACCTGGCTTTAGATATACTTTATACATAATTATAATTAAGATGTGGTAACGTTATAATGTGGTTGTGTGGCAACTTTCTTCGATTGCCAGTTCAAAATCACCGGTACGCTTCAGCTCCTGCAGCCGGTTGTATATGTTCAGGCAGGCCCATGCGTCGGTAGCTGCGTATTGTTGTTGGGACGGTGTCAGCACATCGGCTTCCCAGTTGGACAGGCGCTGGCTCTTTGAAATCTTTTCTCCGAAAAGGATGGCATATATCTTTTGAAGGCTTCTGTCCTGAATGCCGAACGTGCGGACATATTCCTGCAACTCGATGCAGCCGCGCTGTTCAAACGGAGCACGTTTGTGCAGCATCATGAAGTCGTCGCGCAGGGAGAGGCCGACTTTGGTTACGGCGGGGGTTTCGAGCAACGTGATAACCGGAAGGGTGAGTCCGGTGAGATTGAGGCGGAAAAGGAAACAATGCTCTTCCGACGAAATCTGCAATAAAGCCACCTTATGCGACTGCCCTTTGGTGAATGACGGACGCGTTTCGCTGTCGATACCCAGTATGGAGCATTTTTTCAGATAAGCCACAGCACGCTCTGCCTCTTGAGGAGTCTGGACAACGTGTATCTGTCCGGGGAAGACGGCTTTCGGCATGTCCTTTACTTCTTCTTTATTTATACTTCTTCTGATAATCATAGCTTAAAGTTTATTCATCTTCCTCCGCTTCCTCGTTTTCCTCTTCCTCATCCGGTTGGTTGTACTTCACATCGTGCAGGGCACGCAGGGTGTTCACCAGCTTTTGGCCCCAGTATAGGGCGAAGTGTTCCTGGCAGGCGGCGAGTGAATCGTTCATCGTCTCGTTGAGTCCCAGCTGGAATACGAAGATAAAGTCTCTGATGTCCTGGTAGATGTCGGCCAGATCCTCGGAAATGTTTTTGGTGATGGGCTGGTCGCTGTACTTCATATCCGATACAAATACATCCAGGTAATCGTCCTTTTCGGCAAGAATACCGGCCAGGTTCATGCGGAGTATTTCGTAAGTTTCCTCTGTTACGAATGTTTCGAGGGCTTCATCGCCTATCGTTTCGCATTTGGGAAGCATGGATGCCTTGAGATAAAGCAGGGGAAGTATCTTTAAGGATGTATCGACGAAGACGGAACGCTTCATGGTTTCCGTCTGTTCCAGAAACTTGCAGAACTCGGCAGCTACGGTTACGAATTCCACGACATTGCGGTCGAATATCACTTGACTTTCTTTTTTCATATCTTCTTGATTTGAAACGCAAAG
>OHRG01001052.1_pt1 | contig 15219 bp, 20 predicted proteins | sample 1578351 | NCBI WGS metagenome assembly OHRG01 (sample SAMEA3879599, study PRJEB24766) | human gut metagenome | biome: human-associated habitat; feature: feces | place: USA | collected 1985/1987
TCTGTTCAACGATACCGTCATGCCCACTGTGACCAAGCGCATCATCGACATGTTCAACTATGCCGGTGGCCTGCACTAAGCAATACCGCCGCCTGATATGAAACAACACAACGACATAAGTTGGGAGGAAAAAACCGTATGAAAACTATCATGAGAAAGATCACCAGCCGCTCGGCATCTGCTGTCCGTTCTGTCAAGGATAAGGTCTCTGACTTTCACCAGCGTGCCATGAGCGGCCATGCAGGTGAGGGCTATATCGATACCGCCGTCAAGATCCTGATTGCTGTGGTGCTGGGTGCGCTGCTGCTGGCTGGCCTGTACGCTCTGTTCAACGACACCGTCATGCCGACCATGACCAAGCGCATTATCGATATGTTCAACTATGCCGGTGGTCTGCACTAAGCATGCTGACACTGCAGGCCGTTATCCTTACAGCAGGAATGATCGGTGCGGCAGTCTATGACATTCGAAATCGGCTGGTGGATGACAGGGTCTGCTGGCTGATTGCTCTGGCGGGGCTGGTTACGATCAGCCCCGCTTCTTTTTGTGGAGCAGTCGTTGCCGGACTCCCTTTTTATCTGGGGTCTGGATTTGGAAAAAACGGAGCTGGAGATATCTGGCTGGCAGCATCCGCAGGCTTTGTCCTTGGAATCCAGCGCACGATAGCAGGACTGACTCTGTTTGTTGTGGTGTATTCCATCTTTGTCGCACTATACAGCCTGTTCCTATGGTGCATCCACAGACCGATACCGAAAAGCTACCCACTGGTTCCATTCATCACTGCGGGATTTCTTCCCGCTTATTTTTTGATATAGGAGGTCATAACCTTGAAGATTTTTCGTAACCGTACCGTCGTAGGTGTGCTTTGCATTCTGCTGTCGTTGGCGATCTGCTTTGGACTTGCCCCCATGTTCAGCCGCAGTGCCGCAGAAAAAACGCAGATCGTCCGAGTGACTGCTCCCATCAATGAGGGCGATGAGATCACCCCGGATATGGTAGAAACCGTGGAGGTTGGTGCATACAACCTGCCGATGGGCATTATGGCAAACAAAACCGATGTGGTGGGCAAATACGCAACTGCCAAGCTGGATGTAGGCGATTACATTCTGGGCAGTAAGCTGTCTCTGGAGCCTGCTGCAGAAAATGCCTATCTTTACAATCTGGATGGCAGTAAGCAGGCAATCTCGGCTACCATCAAATCCTTCGCCACTGGTCTGTCCGGCAAGCTCAAGAGCGGCGACATCGTTTCCATCATTGTGGCTGACTTTGAGGGGCGTGGTGAAACCGTGATCCCTCCGGAGCTGCAGTATGTGGAGGTCATCTCTGTAACTGCTCCTTCCGGTTACGATGCCAATACCGGTAAACCCGCCGAAGATGAAAAGGAACTGCCCTCCACGGTGACCTTCCTGATGACAACCGAGCAGGCCAAGGTTCTGGCACGGCTGGAGCAGGAAAATGAAATCCATCTGGCACTGGTGTACCGTGGCAGCGATGAACAGTCTGCCACCTTTATTGAGGCCCAGGATGCACTGATCAAGGAACTGTACCCCGATCCTGTTCCCGAAGATGCTGCAGCGGAAGATACTGCCCAGCCTACGGAACAGCCTGCCGAAAATACTCCTGAGAATACGGAAGCCCCTGCAGAAAGCGAGGAATAACCAATGAACTTTATGAAAGGAAGTCTCTTCCAGCGAAAAACGGAACCGGAACAGGACTTGGAGCCTGTGATGGATTCGCAGGGTGGTGTGCTGGCAGTCTGGGGCAGTCCCGGAAGCGGAAAGACTGTGACTGCGGTGAAGATCGCCAAGTATCTGGCATCGAAGAAAAAGAATGTGATCCTGCTGCTGTGTGATATGACTGCGCCGATGCTGCCTTGCATTTGTCCGCCCTCGGATCTGGAGTGTGAGCGCTCTCTGGGCAGTGTGTTTGCCGCCCAGCACATCAGTGAGAATCTCATCAAGCACAACCTTACCACCCACAAAAAGATGCCGTATCTCACCATGATGGGACTGCAAAAAGGAGAAAACGAGTATACCTACGCCGCCTGTACCAAAGAGCAGGCTGAGGAACTGCTGGATGGCCTGCGCCAGATCGCCCCCTATGTGGTGGTGGACTGCTCCAGCTATATTGCCAACGATATCCTCTCTGCGGTAGCACTGATGGAGGCTGACTCTGTCCTGCGGCTGGTCAATTGTGATCTCAAATCTGTGGGGTATCTGTCCAGCCAGCTCCCTCTGCTGAAGGAACTGGATTGGGACGAGGACAAGCAGTATAAGACCGCCGCAAACATCAAACCCCAGCAGGCAGCGGACCGGATCGGTCAGGTGCTGGGCAATGTTGCGTTCAAGCTGCCTTATTCTACCGAGCTGGAGGAACAGTATCTGGCAGGAACGCTGCTGGCAGATCTCTCCATGAAAGACAGCCGTGAATTCCGAAAAGAGATCGAAAAGATCTGCCGGGAGGTGTTTTGATGCTGGGAGATAAACGCAGTAACTCCCTGTTCTCAGGAACTGAGCCGCCCCAGCCTGCAGAGGTTCCGGCCGCCGCAGACGAAACTGTGCAGGAGCCTTGCGAACTCAAACCGGCTGTCCATGACATTTCCTTTGAGGAAGCCACCGGCCGTGAACTGTTTGCCGACCGCAAGATCGCACCCAAAGCCAGTGATGTGTTCTTCGCCTCCAGAGAGAATCATGCCTTCGGGGATGTTCTCTCACAGGTGCAGGGATATCTGTCGGGAAAATACGCCTCCCTCATCACTGACAGCGGCGAGGATACCAAGGAACAGATGAAACGGCTCATTACCCGATATCTGCAGGATAACCGTCTTGCGGTGGAGGGGATGACCAATACCGAACTGGTGGATGCGCTCTATACGGAAATGGCCGAATACGGCTTCCTTACCAAATATATTTTTGGAGAGGGCATCGAGGAAATCGACATCAACAGCTGGCGTGACATCGAGGTTCAGTATTCGGACGGCCGAAACGAAAAGCTGGAGGAACACTTTGACTCCCCGGAGCACGCCGCCAATGTGGTTCGCCGTATGATCCAGTCCTCCGGCAAGGTGTTGGACAACGCAAGTCCTGTCCTTACCTCACGCCTTGCCAAAAACATCCGTGTGGCAGTGATCAAAGCACCTGTGCTGGATGAGGATGCAGGCGTGGCCGCTTCGATCCGAATCGTGAACCCCCGAAATCTTGCCAAAGAGGACTTCGTGGAAAGCGGCACAGCAACCGATGAAATGCTTGACTTTTTGTCCGTGTGCCTTCGATATGGTGTGTCCATCTGTGTGGCAGGTGCCACCAGCTCCGGCAAAACCACCGTAGCAGGCTGGCTGCTGTCCACCATTCCGGACAACAAGCGTATCTTTACCATCGAAGACGGCTCCAGAGAGCTGCAGCTCGTTCGGGAGAAGGACGGTAAGGTGACAAACTCCGTGATCCATACCCAGACCCGTGACAGTGAAAATGAGCGACAGCGGATTGACCAGATCGCACTGCTGGACATTGCTCTGCGTTTCAACCCGGACATCATCTGTGTGGGTGAGATGCGCGGCCCAGAGGCAAATGCGGCACAGGAGGCTGCTCGTGTTGGTGTTGCTGTGCTTACGACCATTCATTCCAATTCCAGTGAGGGCACCTACCGCCGTATGGTCTCCCTTTGCAAACGTGCGGTAGACACACCGGACGATACCCTGATGCAGTATGTGACCGAAGCCTATCCCATCGTAGTCTACTGCCGCCAGCTGGAAAACAAGCAGCGGCGCATTACCAACATCTCTGAGTGCGAGATCCTGCCGGATGGCAGCCGCCATCTTCGCAAGCTGTACGAGTATCAGATCACAGAAAATCGTCTGGAAGGTGATCACTTCATTGTAGAAGGTGAACACCATATCTGTGATGAAATGTCTGAGGGTCTGCAGAAGCGGTTCATCGAAAATGGTATGTCCCGCACGATGCTTGAACGATTTTTACATAAGAAAGAGGTGAAATCCGATTGATTGCCATTCAGCTGATTGCCTGTATCGGTATGATTGCAGGCACATTCCTTCTGCTGGGTCTGTCTTTTTCAGAGTTTACAGATGGCGTGTTCAGCCGCTTGACTGCCGCTCCCGGCAGCATTCGAGCTTCCGTCAATGAGTATACCCAGCGAAAGAAACCCGGCTTTTTCCGCCGAGAGATCCAAGAGGCTCAGGCTGTGCTGAATGCCACTGGAAAAGCTGAGAAATTCCCCGCAATCTGTGCGCTGTCTTTGGTACTGTTCCTGTCGGGCGCCTGTGTTGCGGTTTTCTTCAAAAATGCTTTTCTGGTCCCTGTGCTGGCTGTTGGTATGATGCTCGTACCTTTCTGGTACATCAAGCTGACAGCAGGCCACTTCAAAAAAGATGTGGCGTCCGAGCTGGAAACAGCCCTGTCGGTCATCACAACTGCCTACCTCCGCACGGAAAACTTCCAGCTGGCTGTAGAGGAAAATGTCAAGTATCTGAATCAGCCGGTCAAGGGAGTGTTTGAAAATTATCTCGCTCGAATCACAAAGATCGACCCGGATGTATCTGCCGCACTGGAGGAAATGAAAGCCGCTATCGACAATGAAGTCTGGCAGGAATGGTGTGATGCTGTTGCTGCGTGTCAGACAGACCGCAGTTTGAAAACCACACTTCAGCCCATTGTATCCAAGCTGTCCGATATGCGGATCGTAAACGGTGAGCTGGAAAACTTGGTTGTAGCACCCCGAAAGGAGTTCATCACAATGGCAGCCCTGGTCCTGCTCAATATCCCACTGGTGAGCTTCATCAACAAGGACTGGTACCAAACGCTTACAGGCACGATTCCCGGACAGGTGGTCATTTCCATTTGTGTGGCTGCGGTGTTTATTTCCTTCGCGTTTGTGGTCAAGCTGACCCAGCCTATCGAGTATCGGAGGTAAGCCATGAAATTATTACTGCTTTTATTCGGTGCTTTCTTGGCAACCGGACTCTTCTTTATCGCGGCTGACCTTTTGAAGCTCCCCAAGCTTGCCACTGAGCGTGCCCTCATTTCCGCAGGACGCACAGGTCAGCCTGCTGCCAAGCAGCTGGAAACCCTGATTTTGGGATGGGCTGTGAAGCTGGAACAATATATTCATCTGGACGATTACAAGCGAAAGCGGCTGGAAAAGATGCTGATGGCTGCAGGGCTGGATATGACCCCGGAAGTCTATACCGCATACAGCATCTTAAAGCCCTGCCTGATTCTTCTGGGTGTGCTCCCGTGTCTGCTGGTGCTGCCTATTCTGTCTCCGCTCATCGTTTTGCTGGCGATCCTGACCTATGTGAAGGAAAGCCGCCGTGCGGATGAGCTGGTGGCAGCTCATATGGAACAGATCGAGGACGAGCTGCCCCGATTTGTGGCAACCATTGAGCAGGAGCTGGCATCCAGCCGTGATGTCCTCGGCATCATCGAAAGCTACCAGAAACACGCCGGTCCTGATTTCGCAAGAGAGCTGCACAGACTGGCGGCAAATATGCGTTCGTCTTCTTACGAAACCGCCCTGGCACACTTTGAAAGCCATATGGGATCGGCCACGATTTCCGATATCTCCCGTGGACTCATTGGTGTACTTCGTGGTGACGATGGACGGATGTACTTCCAAATGCTGTCCCATGATCTGAAACAGTCAGAGCTCCAGCGGCTGAAAGCAAAGGCGGCAAAGATCCCGCCCAAGATCCGTGTATTCAGTTTCACCATGCTTATGTGCTTCATGCTGACATACATCGTCATCATCGGCTATCAGATCACGACTTCGCTGGGCGGTCTGTTCTAAGGAGGGAGGTTTATGCAGAAGTTCTTCAAAAAAAGAAAAGGCGAAGGATACATCGATGTCTGTGTGTTGGTGGTCTGTGCCATGCTGGTGCTGGCAATTGCAGTGCGGGTCCTGCCGGTATTTGTAGCCAAACAGCAGCTGGATACTTACGCCACAGAGCTGGTGCGAGAAGCGGAGATTGCCGGTTGTGTCGGCGCAGAAACTTCCCGCCGGGAGCAGGATCTCAATGAACGAATGAACATTGCCCCAGAGGTACGCTGGTCTCAAACCGGACGCATTCAGCTCAATCATGAGGTTTCTGTGACGGTGACCCTCCACACAGACATCGGCTTGTTTGGCGGGTTTGGCTCGTTTCCTGTTACGCTGACAGCAAACGCCATAGGAAAAAGTGAGGTGTACTGGAAATGAAAAAACGCTTCTCCTTCAAAAAGCGTTCCGGCGAAGGTACACCCATGACCCTTGCCATTGTTCTGGTCCTGCTGATCATGTTCTGTGCAATCAGCGAATACGCTCATCTCTGGATCGTTGCTCAAGGTGTCAAAGAAGCAACGCAGAATGCCATTCTCTCTACAGTCAACGACAACTATGATGATGTCTACCACTCGGTGCGGGAAGGCTATGCTGCGGGATGGTTTCCGGACGATAGCGGCTGGGCAGAAAGTCAGGATCTGGGCAATGTGTACGGGCATCTTTCCAAGGCTCTGGGACTGGCAAGTGATGGTGACCGCTATGTGAAGTACGCAGGCGGTCAGGAAGAATTCGCAATCTCTAATCTGGCTGTTTCGGTTCAAAACAACGCTCTTGGTTCTGGGCGCAGCGAGGGGTATACAGCAACAGCCACGGTCAATCTGGAGATCCCTGTCCGCTTTCTCGGCAATATTCTGCCCCCAGCACAAATGACACTCCATGTTCGGGCAACCTATATGCCATTATTCTGAAAAGTTTACTTTTTCAATAGACTTTCTTCATTTCTTGTGGTATTGTCTGCTTGAAAAGCAAACCTTCACATCATAAAGGAGGAATGTACCAATGACAGAAAAAACAAAGAAAACGCTTGTGATTGCAGCGAGCAGCGTTGCCTGCATCGCACTGGCAGTCGGCATCGGGATGCGCTTTGGCGGTAACGCCAATGCCCCCCAAGGAGAGATCCCCGATTCCAGCGACAGCGGAAGCTCATCCATCATAGTGGACATTGATGAAACCGATCCGACCCATACGCCGGAAATCGACATCAACAAGCCCAACAACACGCCGGACCCCGGTGCTGGTGCGGACAACACTGGCACAGAACAGTCCATTCAGTCCGATCCTGTAAAACCCGAACAGCCGGAGCCGCCCGAATCGCCGGCTTCTACTCAGAAGGAACAGGAACACACAGGCGAGGATGTTCCTGAGAGTGACCGTAACACACCGGAACCTCCCAAGTATGAACAGCCTCCCAAGCCGGAAACGCCGACAAAACCTGAAAACAATGAACCCGCTCCCGGCAGTACCAATAATGCCGGTCAGGTCTATGTCCCCGGATTCGGATATGTAGAAAACAGTGGAGCCAATCAGGGCGGCTCACTGGATGACATGTATGAAAACGGAAATAAGATCGGTGAAATGGGATAAAGCTCCCACCGCTGATACAAGGCACAGCCGCTGTAGGCTGTGCCTTAATTTTTTGAAAAAAGGAGGTCTTTTATGAAGCGAATCCTTGCGATTCTGCTCACAGTGGTGCTGATGCTTGGCATCACTGTGCCTGCCTATGCCACTGGCGAAGGAAATATTGATGGCGGTGGTGGCAGTATGGGCGAGGGCACATCTTCGAACTACTGGAGTCCGGGTATGGATGGTGTTCGTGTGACTGTGGTCAATGCAGCCAGTCATGCTGTCGTAACCAGACCGGTAGACCTGACCAATAAACAGCCGCCTGCCGGGATCATCCACTTTGGCAAAGTGAGCAAAATTTCTTACAACGGTGGAACGGGACTCTCTCCTGTGGTCGGTGGCTATTCCTATCGTAATCCAGCTCAAAGTCTCCCTCGTATCGTCTCCTCTGGCAGTTATCCAGCAAGTATTGAAGCCATCCGCAGTTACTTTACCGATGAGCAGGTCATTCGCTCTCTGGCTGGATATGTCGGAATGAACTTCGATACTCTGATCAATGGAACCTATAAGATCGTCATTGAACCCATCGCTTACTTCCACTACAACGGACAGTATTTTGGCATGACCGCAACCGAGGCCGCTCTCTACAACCGAGTGGTCAATGGTGATCTTCGCCGTAAGATGACTTCTTTGACCCATAAGAATCTGCCTCTGGCAATCTTTTTGGAGAAACCGGATCTGGGCTATCCCGCATGGAGCGGCAGCCATAGCCAAAAGGTCAATGATGAGCAGATCATTTCCTCGCTGGGTATCGGCATCGTCCGTTTCAATGATGAAACAGAAGATCCGCAGATCAAAGAGTTTGACTATGAGTATCGAGTAGACACCGATGTCATCACTGCTGTGGAGGTCAGCGGTGGGCAATCCGATCCGGACAACCCTGTAACAGTCCAATTCATTATCGAAGGGCAGACATATACGGTCAGCAATGTGTTCTATCCAGAAGGTGACAGCCAGCTGGCATGGGTCAAGTGGCATACGCCATCCACTCCCTGTGTGTGCAGCATACAGGTCCATGTTACAGGCGGCGGCTTCGCACAGAGTACCATCACCGCAAACATCGTGGACTTGGAGGGCCACGACCCTCCCAATCCTGTAGCCGATGACCGCAATGATAGTTTCCAACCGTCTCCAGTACCCAGCAACCCCCAAAAGACCAGTACCTCTTGGGGCATCTGGTCTCCATGGTGGCAGGAAAATTGGGTGTGGGTAGAGAATTGGGAAAAATGCTGGCATACGGATCGCTGGACAGATGATAAAGGAAAACCCCACTCCAGCCGATGGTATCACTGGGTCGATAATGGCTGGTGGGAGGATCAAGGCTGGTGGGAGTTTGACTACAATGGCTATTCCGCATCCCTCTCTGCTGATATGAAGATCACTCCGGACAGCAAGTCGCCCACAGCAACAGCCACCAGTCTGAAAAGTGGTTATGGCGTACAGGAAAAAGTCAACGCCAGAGTGACTACTACCCAAAGCTCTGCAGTGACTGCTGCCCAAAACGCCGTAACATTCTTCCCGGAGTTTGGATATCAGAACTTCTGGCGGCTGCTGGATCGAAACATTGGAGGAAAGCAATCCCACTTTGCTTTTAAAAACAATCCGTTCAGTACCTATAACAGACCGACACACTTCACCCCCATCTGGTATCCGGATGGAAGCTATACGCCCTACACATATCTGTTGGACTGCTGGACACCGACAGGTATGCTCTCCATGAATCTTACAGATACCGTGACCGTTCGCGGAGATCTGTGGGAGGAATGGCATGTTGCCCCCACGAACTAAGCTTCATACAGAAAAAACAGGCTGCAGGGAATGGTTCTCTGCAGCCTGTTTTTATATTCGCCCCGTCCCAAAGGGCGGGATCTGCATTTCATTAAGGAGGTATTTATGCGTAAATTCAACTTCAAAAAGCTGGCGGTACTGACTGTTCTGGTCCTTGTTGTGACCTGTATGATGGCAACTACCGCCTTCGCTGCCGGTACCGGCGATGTGGCAGGTGCAGTGGAGGGCACCTGGGCAACCGCATCCGGCCAGATCAAGTCTGTGGTCAACAATGTGGTGTTTCCTGCAATTGACCTGATTCTGGCGGTATTCTTCTTTGCCAAGCTGGGCATGGCGTACTTTGACTACCGCAAGACCGGCCAGTTTGAATGGACGGCTCCCGCCATTCTGTTCGCCTGTCTGGTGTTCACGCTGACTGCACCCACCTATATCTGGACCATTGTCGGTATCTGATAACACAGAGAAAGGAGCACATATGAGAGTATTGATGGTTGAACCCGGCAAGGAAGCCGTGGAAACAGAGATCGAGAATTCCCTTGAAGCGATGCAGGCAGCCGTTGGCGGCTACATCGAAATGATCCAGCCCTATGCCGATGATGTAGCATTGATCTGCAACGAAGAAGGTAAGCTGGAGCATCTGCCTCTGAACCGGGTCATCTGCGATGAGGAAACCGGTCAGCCGCTGGATGTGATCGCTGGTACCTTCTTTATCTGCGGTGCACCCGCAAACAGCAGTGAGTTTGCCTCTCTGTCCGATGAACAGCTGCAGAAGTACCAGCAGAAATTCCAAAGCCCGGAAATGATTCTTCCGGATGACGAGGGTATCATCGTCATCCGGGGTATGGATAGCATGTAAGTTTGCGGCCATAGAAAGAAGGTGAAAGATTTGAATTATTATGAACAGGAACTGAGGAAGATCGTCCAGCCGCAGTATCCGGATGCTACCTATGTAGGCAGAGCCTGCTATGTAAATCTGGGCGGCCCAAACCGGGCAAAGATCCAGTTTGCCACGGGAATCGTTTCCAATCAGTATGATTCCTTGCAGATCACCATCCTGAATCGGAATGAGGGTGCCGTGGACAACCTGCGGCTTCGCTTCCTGGATCTGATTGGTTCTCAAAAGGTCAAAAACCCCAACTTCCCGGAAGGCGTGAACCCTCATATCTGGGACGATTGTGGGGATGTGGATTGGTATGTTTACCATCCGAACGCCAAGGATTATCAGAAGCTCGGAGAGGCAGTCGGTTCCTATCTGGATGTCTTTCAGGAGCAGACCTTGAGTGAGCAGCCCCAATGGCAGCAAACCATGTAAGTTTTCCATAACTCCACAAGAGCCGTACCGTCCATTCGTCTCTTGGTGTGAGATCCCAAATTGGATGGTACGGCTCCCCGAAAAGAGGTGACCCTATCAATTGTTTATTTGGGATTTCGTAGCCGATGTGGTCCTTGGTCAGATCATTGACTGGATCTACAGCCAGACGATGGGCTTCCTCGGCAATTTTTTCTCTGAAATGGGCGGCATGGGTGTTGAGCTTTTTGAAATGCCGTGGGTTCAGAGTATCGTCCTGTTCTTCTCTCAGCTTGCATGGGCATTGTACGCGGTCGGCCTGGTAGTGGCCTGTTTCGAATGCGGCATCGAATACACATCCGGGCGTGGGAACATCAAAGAAACAGGACTCAATGCAATCAAAGGATTTATGGCGGTCAGCCTGTTTACGATTGTTCCCGTCAGACTTTATGAACTGGCGGTCAATATGCAGGCCAGCCTGACGGCAGGAATCACCGGATATGGTAAAACCATCGGTGAGGTGGCAACAGAAATCATTGACACCTTGAATGGTGTCGGCTCACTGACAGAACTGGCTCCCGGTTCTTATTTGGGCTTTGCCTCTATCACCAGTCCAATCATGCTGCTCTTTGCCATCATCCTTATGGCATACGCTGTCATCAAAGTGTTTTTTGCAAACCTCAAACGAGGCGGCATCCTGCTCATCCAGATCTCCGTAGGCAGTTTGTATATGTTCAGCGTTCCCCGCGGATATACGGATGGGTTCATTCAGTGGTGCAAGCAGATCATCGGCCTGTGCCTGACAGCCTTCCTCCAATCCACCATCCTTATTGCGGGTCTCATGGTGTTCAAGGAACACGCGCTGCTGGGACTTGGACTGATGCTGTCTGCTGGAGAGATTCCTCGAATCGCCGGTACATTCGGTCTGGACACCACGACTCATGCCAATATCATGTCCGCAGTTTACACAGCACAGGCAGCCGTCAATACAACCCGAACAGTCGTACAGGCGGTGGGTAAATGAGCCGGGAGCTGACGATGGGAAGTCTGTTTGACGGCATTGGCGGTTTTCCGCTGGCAGCCGTACACAATGGGATCGTGCCTGTTTGGGCCAGCGAGATCGAAACCTTTCCCATCGAAGTCACACAGCAAAGATTTCCTGATATGCTCCATCTGGGTGACATCACCAAGCTGCATGGAGCAGAGCTGCCGCCAGTGGACATCATCTGCGGCGGCAGCCCCTGTCAGGATCTGTCCGTAGCCGGAGCGAGAGCAGGCCTTGCAGGCGCTCGCTCCGGCCTTTTTATGGAACAAACAAGACTTGTAAAGGAGATGAGAGAAGCCGATGAACAAAGAGGTCGAACAGATCAGCTTATTCGACCTCGGTTTCTCGTTTGGGAAAATGTGCCCGGAGCATTCTCAAGCGGAGAACCCAAGGGCGAGGATTTCCGGATCGTACTCGAAGAGATCGTCCGAATTAAAGTCAGTGGTATATCAGTCCCTCGACCTGACACCGGGCGCTGGGAATCTGCTGGGCGAATTTTATTGGGAACTGATTTCTCCTTGGCGTGGCGATGCATTGATGCTCAATACTGGGGTGTCCCCCAGAGAAGAAAAAGAATCTTCCTTGTCGCAGATTTTGCAGGAAGATCCGCCCCTCAAATATTATTTGACCAGCCGAGCCTGTATGGGTATCCTGCGCCGGTCCCATGAACGTGGAAAGGAACTGCCGGATAAACTCAAAAGAGCTCTGCAAATTCAAGCCGGGATCATCCAGCCAGACGGCAGACCCACCGATCTCAAAGCATATCACATCAACCAGAGAGATGAAGGAATCGACCTTCATGGTGTGTCTGGCGCACTGATGGCGACCTCCAATATGCAGATGCAGACCTTCATTACCCAGCCGGATGATGCAGAAGCCGAGGGCTTCGATGGGTACAATGGCGACCTTACAGGGGATGTATCCTCAACGCTTGGTGTGAATTGTGGGATGTCCACCGGACGCAATGGAATCCTGAACTCCATGGCCTTCGCTGCCAACCAGCGAGATGAGGAACGGGACCTGCACGATGTGGCAGGTGCTTTGGGCGCCAGTCCTGGCATGAAACAGCAGACCTTCATCGCAGAGGATAAAAGTCTCCTGTGCCTCAATGACCAGGGCGGTGACCGAATGGACTGCACAGTAGACCAGACCATGACGCTGCGGGCACAGATGGGTGGTCATCAGTCGCTCATCTGTCTCAATGACCAGGGCGGAAGTGTCATGGAATGTTCGCAGGATGTGTCCGGCACACTGCGGGCACAGGAGCATGGGCATCAGCCGGTGGTCATTGATGTACATGGGCAGGACAGCCGATATAAACTTGCAGGCGATAAAGCACAGACAGTGACCTCGGCCTTTGGTGAGGGCGGCGGCAACACGCCATTGGTCGTTGGAGCAGAGCAGAGAAAAGAACCTACACTTTATGAGAATCATGGTATCGATGCACGATACACAGGTCCTCATGAGGTTGCCCCCACCATGTCCGCTCGATATGGAACTGGTGGCAACAATGTGCCGCTGGTAGAGCAAGATCCCGCGATCTGTATTGCGGGGAATATCATCGACCGACAGCCCCAGAACGGTGGGAACGGAAAAGGATATCAGGATGACATCGCCTATACATTGACAGCCACCGACCACCATGCGGTGTTCAGCCGTCAGCGTGTAGATATTTTTCAAGAGAATGAGGTGGTGTCCACTGAGAGTGCCCGCCAGCATAAGGATGCCACGGATCTTGTCTATCAGGATACCGTGGGCGCACTCACCAGCAGCGATGCCAAGGGACCGAACAGTCAGTATGTCTCTCAGGATAAATGTGTCGTGGCACAGCCTTGCCTCATCCGCAGACTGACACCACTGGAATGCGAGCGGCTGCAGGGATTTCCGGATGGCTGGACAGACATTGTTGGTGCCTCCGACTCCGCACGGTACAAAGCCTTGGGCAACAGCGTTGCGATTCCCTGTGTGGACTATGTCCTCCACGGAATCGTACTGGTACTCTTCCAACGCAAGTAAAAAATAAAACCCTGTCTTTCGGACAGGGTTTTATTCGTCTTCTCGGAATTCTATTATGTCTTGCACAGAACATTTTAGAAGTTTACAAAGAGCGTCTATTGTATTGGTCGAAACTGACTCTCCAGCTTGCAGACGGAGAAGTGTCGAACCACTGATATTATAGTCGCCACCTTTATTTCTAAGGTAATAAGTTGTAATATTTTTCCGTTTCATAGTAGACCATAGCGGATCATAGGAAATCATGTCGAACGATACCCCCTTTACACTATATTTAGTATGCCCTATAATGAACATAAAGCGGTATGCTCAATAACGGGCACAAAGATATAGAAAGGAGCCCTAACAATGGACTACAAGAAGGCGTACAATATTTTGTTTAATGCAATGACTGATGCAATCGAAAAGATCGAGAACTCTAAGGTTATCACTCAGGAAATGGATGAAGGCATATCCATCTTAAAAAAAGCACAACAGACTACAGAAGAAATATTTGTTTCAGATGTATAAAGTTTTCAATTGATAAAGAAAAGACCACGGATGATGAATACAGCATCCGTGGTCTTTTTCATAACTCATAGGGTACATCACATGTCTATGTCAAACTTTTTCATGGTTTCTTTGTTAGTATCTGTGAATAGCTATTGGGGCTTGCTTGTAGTATGCTTTGCTTACAAAAACAGAAAGGAGAAACGCAATCATGGCAGAAACCCGTAACCTCTGTGCTCAGATCCCGTTGGATCTTCACGCCAAAGTGCAGGAAGAAAAAGACGAGCTGGGTCTGAAGCTCAGTGACTATGTGATACAGATACTGAACGAACACTTTGAAGGAGGTAAAACCATTATGGCAGCTACCAAGACCATCGCATTCCAGATCCCGGAGGAACTGAACCAGCAGCTCAAGGAGTATCTCGCACGAAAGGGACTGACTCAGAAACAGTTCTTTGTGAACTGCATCGAGCAGGCCCTCAAGGAAGATGCAGTGCAGGAAACGCTTGATCATGAAAGCATGGACTAAGCTCAAAAGCAAATCAGAAAAACAATCCAGTGCATAGAAAAAGGACCCAGTGAGCAGAATAACTCCGCCCACAGGGTCCTTTAATTGATAAATCTAATTATTAGATGAACTGGAATTAGCCGAGCTGTCTACTTCTTATTTCATAATAAATTCGCCAACAGCTTCGCTCTCTTCAAGCACTGTAAAAGTCTGGTTCTCATTCAATCCTAGTTTATATCCATATAAAAATTCGGAATCATCAACTGTGTATTGGTAGCCAACAATAAAAACTACTGGATCACCAGTGATAAAGCCATAATTTGTATACGTAATTTCATAGTCCATTATACTTTGATTATTCAGATACTCGTGAAATAGTGGATCAGTATATTCTTTTGCTTTTTCAACCATGTCAGCTGCAATTTGTATGTTAGCACTATCATCAGTCACTGCATCTGAATTATTGCAGCCAATTAATGCCGTAGTCATGACGAGAGCCATCAGCAGGACGATTAGTTTCTTCATAAAATAGCTCCTCGTATAATAAGATTTGCAGATGATTTTTAAGTGTATCTGCTTAAATAGTGTATACACAAGATTATGCTAAAACGGCACACCAAATAGCAATGCAAC
>OHRG01001054.1_pt1 | contig 15198 bp, 14 predicted proteins | sample 1578351 | NCBI WGS metagenome assembly OHRG01 (sample SAMEA3879599, study PRJEB24766) | human gut metagenome | biome: human-associated habitat; feature: feces | place: USA | collected 1985/1987
CGAATCCACACCTGGACATGGAACCACGGTTTCCATGCGAAAGGAGATCGGATGGAACAAACCCTTGCATTGATCGAACGTTCTCACAAGGGGGACAAAGATGCAAGGAATGTACTCGCACAGCAGAATATGGGACTTGTCTATACCGTCGCGAGGCGTTTTAATGGCAGAGGATGTGAGATGGAAGATCTGATACAGATTGGAAGCATCGGACTGTTAAAAGCAATCGATAAATTTGACCTTTCCTATGATGTCAGATTTTCGACGTATGCAGTTCCGATGATCGCAGGAGAGATCAAACGGTTTCTGCGGGACGACGGGATGATCAAGGTCAGCCGCTCTTTAAAAGAGATGGCGGTAAAAGTGTGCATGACAAGAGAAAAGCTGGAAAAGGATTACGGGAGGGAACCAACCCTGGAAGAAGTTTCAGAAGAGATCGGGGCGACAAGAGAAGAGATCGTGATGGCGATGGAGTCTGCAAGCGAGGTAGAATCGCTGCACAAGACCATTTACCAGGGGGACGGAAATGCCATTTCTCTGATGGATGGTATAAAAGAAGAAAAAGATGCCTCAGAAGAACTTCTGGATCATATGCTTTTAAACAGTCTTCTTGGTACGCTGGAAGAAAAAGAACGTGATCTTCTGCGGCTTCGCTATTTTGAAGACCTGACGCAGGTGCAGGTCGCAAAACAACTGGATATGACACAGGTGCAGGTTTCCAGGATGGAAAAGAAGATTCTGGGGAAACTGAGGGAACGGCTGTAAAGGCGGATTCTGGGAAAAAGAAAGGGATGATAACCGGGAATAAAAAACAAAACAAAGGAGATACTACAGAAGAAAGAAAAATACAGCTGGAGGCTACGATATGAAGCAGGCAGGCGGTGAGACACTTTATCTGAAAGTGGATCGAAATGTGCAGGTACATGACAAAAAAGTAACGATTGGTGATCTCGCACAGATTCTCTGTACAGATAAACAGACAGAAAATCTTGTGAAAACCATCAAAGTGCCGCAGGCGACAAACGGGAAACCGGGAGGCATACGATGTCGGTCATGGAGCTGATTGAACGGATCCAGGAAGAAGTTTCCGGGCTTGAGATCAACAACATCGGAGAGTATGATTTCCTTGTGACGTATGAAGCAAAAAAACAGCCGGGGCGTGTGCTCAGTTACGCAAAAACCATATTTGTCGCGGCACTGTCGTTTTTTGGGGCGGCTTTTACGATCATGACGTTTAACAACGATGTGGACATTCCAAAGCTGTTTGCTCAGATCTATCAGCAGTTTACGGGCACACCGTCCAGTGGTTTTACGGTTATGGAGTTCTCGTACTCGATTGGGCTGGGGCTTGGGATACTGCTCTTTTTCAACCATTTCGGCGGCAGAAAGATCACGGCAGATCCGACACCTCTGGAAGTGGAGATGCGTACTTACGAAGATGAGATCGACACGACGCTGATCGAGCGAAGCACCCGTGACCCGAAAAAACAGAAAAACACAAATCAGCAGAAAAAGGCGGGTGGATGATATGGCGGAAAAACAGATCATTCCGGCAGTCGTGGGACTCTCCGGAGGTTTTGTCATAGCAGGCGGTGTGATCGCCCTGATGGTGGGACTTGGGATCATCACGCGGTTTGTCGGGATCACACATACGGCAAAGCATGTGAAAGGATATGAGACAGCGATACTTGCAGGAGCCATTTTCGGAAATCTTCTGACGGTGCATCAGATCCGGATTCCACTGGGAATTTTTGGCCTTGTGCTGATGGGTGTGCTGTTTGGGATTTTTGTTGGTGGATGGATCCTGGCACTGGCAGAAATTGTCAATATTTTTCCCATCTTTGCCAGAAGGATCGGCATTACAAAAGGTTACAGTCTGATTGTGATCGCGATCGCAGCCGGAAAAACGGCGGGCAGTCTGTACCATTTTTACAGGCGTTGGGGCATGTAGAAAGCAGATGGCAGGAAGGAATGTTAAGAACATGAAAGATGTGTTAAAAGAACAGAGAAATCAGAAATACAATGATTATGTCAAACAGGTGACACCGGTGCACAGTCTGCCGTTGAATATGCTCAAAGCGTTTGTGACAGGCGGCGTGATCTGCGTGATCGGACAGGCAATCTTAAATTATGGGGATATGCTCGGACTGGAAAAAGACATTGCAGCGAGCTGGTGTTCCCTGATCCTGATTTTTGTCAGTGTGATACTTACCGGTCTGAATATTTATCCGAAACTTGCAAAGTTCGGCGGAGCAGGAACGCTGGTGCCGATCACTGGATTTGCCAATTCGGTGGCAGCTTCTGCGATCGAATATCAGAAAGAAGGGCAGGTTTTCGGGATCGGATGCAAGATCTTTACGATTGCAGGACCTGTGATACTGTATGGGATCTTCTCGAGCTGGGTGCTGGGACTGATCTACTGGATCTTTCAGGTGACTGTATATCAAATGTGAGATGAATCCCGTCTTGGCAGGCGGTGCACTACAGGCTTGTATCAGTGGCAGATCCGATTAAAAAAAGTCCTGAATGTTCTTCAGGACTTTTTTCATGCCGGTGGCCGGACTCGAACCGGCACGGCTGTTAAACCGCTTGATTTTGAGTCAAGTGCGTCTGCCAATTCCGCCACACCGGCAAAATCTCAAAACCGATATTTAGTTTACCATAAATATTCTGGTATTGCAAGCGTTTTTTGCGTGTTTTCTTTTACTTTACACCCGAACGGAGATAGGATATACTGAGGGGGAACGAAAAACAAAGGAAAAGACAGCGGGGGATCACGATGGATTGTAAAAAAGCCCAGTCATTGGTAACAGCTTATATTATGAGAAAACTCAATGACAAAGATCTGGAAGACTTTCTGGAACATGTGGATAGCTGTGAGGAATGTTATGAGGAGCTGGAAATATACTATACCGTACATTATACTATAGCCCGTCTGGATGAAGATGAGGCGGATCAGGTGTATAATGTCAAAAAGGCACTGCAGAACCGTCTGGAAGAAAGTCGTTTTTATATATGGAGGACAAAAGTTTCCAGGATCTACCGCATTGGGCTCATGGTACTGGCGGAGCTGCTTCTGGTTGTGATCCTAATGACACAGGCAGATCTGTGGCAGAACGGAACCATGGAACATAATCCGATCTGTCAGTTTTTATCCATACACAGAGAAGACAGAAGGCAGGCAGAGACAGAGTATAAGCCGGGTGAAACAGAAAGCGAAACAAAGAATCCTCTGATAAAAACAGACACTGCTTCGACAGAAAATGAAACAACAACGCAGAAACAGACAGAAAAGAAGCAGTCGAAAAACAGGAAAAAGAAGAAAAACAAGAAAAAATCAAAGAAATCAAAAAAGAAGAAAAAGAAGCAGACTGAAAAAACGACAGAAAAGTGAAAGAACAGAAAAGAGGACTGGAACATTGAGAGAGAAACTCGTTTTGATCGACGGACACAGTATTTTGAACCGGGCATTTTACGGAGTGCCGGAGCTGACCAACTCCGAGGGACTTCATACCAATGCGGTCTACGGGTTTCTCAACATTATGTTTAAAATATTAGAAGAAGAGCAGGCGGATCATCTGGCTGTAGCCTTTGATTTAAAAGAACCTACCTTCCGTCACAAAATGTTTGCGGAATATAAAGGAACCAGAAAACCCATGCCCGAGGAACTGCGGGAACAGGTTCCTCTGATGAAAGAAGTGCTCCAGTCTATGGGGATTCCGATTCTGACCCTGGCTGGTTTTGAAGCAGATGACATTCTGGGAACAGTGGCAAAGCGTCTGGCCGGAGAAACCGTAGAAGTTTCCGTGGTTTCTGGAGACAGGGATTTGCTTCAGCTTTCGGATACCCATATTAAGATCCGGATTCCGAAAACGTCCAGAGGAGGAACGGAGATAAAAGATTACTATCCGGAAGATGTAAAACGGGAATACGGCGTAACGCCTCTGGAATTTATAGATGTAAAAGCTCTGATGGGAGATGCGTCTGATAATATCCCAGGAGTTCCTTCCATTGGGGAAAAGACGGCCACCGCTATTATTTCGACCTATGGAAGCATTGAAAATGCGTATGAGCATCTGGAAGAGGTAAGGCCGCCCAGAGCGAAAAAAGCGCTGGAAGAACATTACGACATGGCGCAGATGAGCAAGACCCTGGCCACAATCTGTATTGACTGCGGCATTGAATTTTCTTATGAGGATGCAGAGATTGGAAACTTGTATACACCGGAAGCGTACCAGTACATGAAGCGTCTGGAGTTTAAGTCAATTCTGGCTAGATTTCAGGATATTCCGGAAAATAAAGAAGAAGCAGACGTGCGGAAACATTTTCAGGTTGTAAGCGGTTTTTCCCAGGCGGAACAGGTATTGGAAAAAGCGGCGAAGGCAGAGAGAATCGGCGCCCAGCTGATAATTGGCCAGGAAGGCGGAAAGAAGAAAGCTTCCGGCCAGGGAGAGATTGCAGGACTTAGTCTCTGCTTTGGAAAAGAAGATTTGTACTTCCTGCCGGTACAGGGCTTTTTAACTGGCAGCTATCTGGCTGGAAAACTGGAAGCGCTGTGTAAGAGAACAACCGGTATGGTGTGGGTGCTGGATTTAAAGAGCCAGCTTCCATTTTTAAACCTGCTATGGGGGGAGAGAGTACGAGATGCCGGCGTGGCAGGGTATCTTTTGAATCCGCTGAAGGATACCTATGCCTATGACGATCTGGCGAGAGATTACGGCGGCATGACCCTGCCTTCCCAGTCCGATCTGCTGGGAAAAACACCGCTGTTTCAAGCGCTTTTGGGAGAAGAGAAAAAGGCTCTTGACTGCGTATGCTTTATGGGATATTCCTTGTGGAAGACGGCGCCGGTATTAGAAGAGAAACTGGCAGAAACCGGCATGGAGGATCTGTTTTTGAAGATTGAAATGCCGTTAATTTACAGCCTTTACCGGATGGAGGCGGCAGGCGTAAAGGTAGCGCGTCAGGAATTAAAGGATTATGGCAGCCGGTTGAAAGTAAACATTGATAAGCTGGAACAGGAAATCTACGAAGCGACCGGAGAGACCTTTAATATTAATTCTCCTAAGCAGTTAGGGGAAGTGCTGTTTGAAAAAATGCAGTTAAAGGGAGGCAAAAAGACGAAAACCGGTTACTCTACGGCAGCGGACGTGCTGGAAAAGCTGGCTTTAGAAGTGCCGGCAGTCCAAAAGATCCTGGATTACCGCCAGCTGACCAAGCTGTATTCTACCTATGCAGAAGGCCTGGCAGCTTATATTGGGGAAGACGAGAGGATTCACGGTAAATTTAACCAGACCATTACGGCGACGGGACGAATCAGCAGTACAGAGCCAAATCTGCAGAACATTCCGGTCCGGATGGAGCTGGGAAGAGAAATCCGCAAGGTTTTTGTGCCAAAAGAAGGCTGTATCTTCATTGACGCAGATTATTCCCAGATTGAACTGAGGATTCTGGCCCATATGTCGAAAGATGAGCGGCTGATTGAAGCTTACCGGTCTGCTCAGGATATCCATGCCATTACGGCGTCCCAGGTATTCCACATTCCATTGGAGGAAGTGACTCCGTTAATGCGCCGCAACGCCAAGGCGGTCAACTTCGGCATTGTCTACGGCATCAGCGCGTTTGGATTAAGCGAAGATTTAAGTATTTCCAGAAAAGAAGCCCTGGATTATATTAATACCTATTTTGAGACTTATCCGGAAGTAAAAAAATTCCTGGATCAGCAGGTAACCGACGGCAAAGAGCAGGGGTTTGTTACGACTATGTTTGGAAGACGCCGCCCCATTCCAGAGTTAAAATCCGCAAATTTCATGCAGAGATCCTTTGGGGAACGGGTGGCCATGAATTCCCCTATTCAGGGAACTGCGGCAGACATTATGAAAATTGCCATGATCCAGGTAGATCAGGAACTGGCGCGAAGAGGACTGAAGTCCAGGATTGTGCTCCAGGTTCACGATGAACTGCTGATTGAGGCGCTGGAAACAGAGGCAAAAGAAGTGAAGGCGATTCTGGAAGATAAGATGAAGCACGCGGCCGATCTGTCGGTTGCCCTGGAAGTAGATGCAAAAGAAGGGGCAAGCTGGTTTGACGCCCATTAAAGAATAACGGTCAGGGAGGAAGAAAAAGATGCTGGAACGAAGCGGATTTATGCCGATTCCGTATTTAAAAAAGGCTAAGTTTACGGGAAGTTTTCAGGGAATGCGTTTCCGTATGGAAAAATCCTCCCGCTTGGCCAAAGGAGGAGAAGAAGGTCAGGAAGAGATCGGCCTTTTAACTTCTGCATGGCCGGAGCCGTATAGTTTTGACGCAACGGATCCGGAAAAAATCCGGCAGGCCTGGTTTTCGTTTGACGAAGAAGGGATTCAGAAGGGAATCGACTGGCTGAATCAGATCTATGAAGAAGTAAAGGCCTGAAATCAGGGAACTGTTTAAAATGTTCCAGACGAATTACGAAGGAGTTATTATGCTGCAGACAATCGAAGCTGTAAACAGCGCAGTGAATCAATTTATATGGGGAGTTCCCGCCATGATCTGTATACTTGGCGTTGGGTTGTATTTAAGCCTGCGCCTCCATTTTATCCAGATCCGCAGGTTTTCCTATGCAATGAAAACTACCATTGGAAGAGTATTCCGCAAACGGGAAGCTTCTGACGGGGCTATTACGCCGTTCCAGGCAGTATGTACGGCCCTGGCGGCTACGGTGGGAACGGGAAATATTGCCGGTGTAGCCGGAGCCATTGCCATCGGAGGCCCAGGAGCCGTATTCTGGATGTGGATATCCGCCCTGCTGGGAATGTGTACCAAATTTTCTGAGGTTACCCTGGCAGTCCATTTTCGGGAAACCAATGAAAACGGAGAACTGGTAGGCGGCCCCATGTACTATATCAAAAATGGATTGGGAAAAAAATGGCAGTTCCTGGCAGTGCTGTTTTCTGTATTTGGAATTTTTACCGTATTCGGGACAGGAAACGCTACTCAGGTCAACACCATTACCGCGGCCATTAATTCAGCCCTTTTAAACTACAACCTGATTACAGAAGATTCCACAAAAATGGGCAATCTCATTATGGGAATCGTCCTGGCGCTGATTGTAGGCATGGTTTTGTTAGGGGGAATCAAGCGGATTGGCCAGGTAACCGAAAAATTAGTGCCGTTTATGGCTCTGTTTTACATCGCCCTGGCTCTTGGTGTGGTAATTCTCAATTTCGATCAGGTTCCACAGGTATTCGCTTCCATTTTTTACGGAGCTTTTCATCCGGAAGCCATTACAGGCGGCGCAGTGGGAAGCTTGTTTATGAGTATGAAAAAGGGAGTTTCCAGAGGGATTTTCTCCAATGAAGCCGGACTGGGTACCGGATCCATCGCCCATGCCTGCGCGGACACCAGAAAGCCGGTAAAACAGGGATTTTTCGGGATTTTCGAAGTCTTTATGGATACTATTTTAATCTGTACCCTGACCGCTCTGGTTATTTTATGCAGCGGCATACAGGTTCCTTATGGGGCAGATGCCGGCGCAGAACTGACCATCCGCGGATTTACTGCCGCTTATGGAAACTGGGTTTCGATTTTTACTGCAGTCGCAATGTGCTGCTTTGCATTTTCCACCATTATCGGCTGGGGACTTTATGGGGCAAGATGCGTGGAGTTTTTATTCTCGTCGAAGCTGATCCGGCCGTTTATGGTAATATATTCCCTGGTTTCCATTCTGGGAGCTACCATGGATTTAGGCCTTATGTGGAGTATTGCGGACACCTTTAACGGACTGATGGCCATTCCCAACCTGATTGCCGTGTTTCTCCTTTCCGGAACCGTAGTCAGACTGGTAAAGGAGTATTTTGAGACAGAGGGAAAGGGCTGCTGACAGACGTTTGTGAAGATGGGAGACGGACATTATGGAGGAAAGACGGACAGACTGGATAACAACAGAAGAACTATGGCCTTTGTTTGAACAGCACCAGAATCAGGTGTTTTATACGGCAAAGGGCCTGGCATTTACTTATACCATTAAGGGCGGGGAAATGTTTGTAGACAGACGCTCCAAATCCATTACCAGGGCCACTGTGGAAAAGGCCTATGAAAAGCTGAAAGCAGACAATGGCCAGACCATCCATGGCCCGAAAAAGCTAAATGTATTTGGAGCGCCTTATATCTGGGCTCTCTTTTCCGGATTGGAACTGATAAAAGGAAAAGAAGAGCTTACAAGGTAAGATCGGAGACGGCAGGGTATCCGTGGCTGGAACGGGCGGCCCGTACCGCCTGGTTAATGGCCTTTCCCATTGCGTAGGAAGCCAGGGTTCCGGCAACGTTAATGTCCGCGGGAACGTCTCCGACGGATACTGCATAAACCGAGTCTCCGTCTGCAGTAGTGTGAACCGGACGGATGGTGCGGGCAAGGCCGTTTTGCGCCATGGCAGCCAGTTTGTTTGCCTGGGCCTTTGAAAAAGCGCCGTTGGTCAGGACTGCGCCAATGGTGGTGTTTCCGGTAAAGAGATCCGGCATGGAAGAGACGTCGTTTAAAAATGCTTCTTCAGTGGACAGCAGAGCGCTGCGGTTTTGATTTAAAAGGCCGGCAATCTGCTGTCCATTTTCTATGTCAAAAATGTCTCCCAGGGCATTGACTGCCACGATAGCGCCTACTTTTAACGGGCCGGCCTGGACGGCATAACAGCCGATTCCGCTTTTCATGGCATAGGCAGGTCCCCGATATTTTCCAACGGTACAGCCGCAGCCGGCTCCTGCGTTGCCTTCAGGAAGGTCAAATAAGCCGGATGTTATGGCGCTGCGGCGTTTGTCGGCATCTTCACAGGCCTGATAAGCCATCCGGCTGTCCGGCCGTATGCCAGGATCCCCGATAACCAGGTCAAACAGGCTGGACTGGCAGACTAAGGGGACTTTGGTAATCCCCACGTCAAAGCCAATATTCTGTTCTTCTAAATATCTCATGACCCCTCCGGCGGCGTCCAGACCAAAGGCAGAACCGCCGGATAAGAGCAGGGCGTGGATGCCTTCGGATGCAGCCAGTGGATTTAACAGGGGCGTTTCCCTGGAAGCAGGGCCGCCGCCCCTTACGTCCACGCCGGCAGGAGAACAGCGGTCAAACAGCAAAACGGTACAGCCCGTAGCCGCTTCTTCGTTCTGGGCGTGGCCGGCAGAAAATCCGCCGATGCTTAACAACGGGATTTCAGTAATAGCGTTCATAGTTCGTACCCCCCTTATACGGCAGATTTTATTGTTCTGCCGGAATGATTTTTTACAACAAAAAGAGCTCTTCCCACTGCCTGGGTTAAAATGGCGGCAATGAGAGCTTCTGGGATTCCGTTTAGCCCCACGATACCCATAATGACGCCAAACAGCATAGAAGGATCGGTTCCTCCTGCCATTGCATATTGTTCCCCAAACAGCAGGTAAATAAGAGTCATAACACCGACGGTATTGACCATGGAACCGGCAAATCCGGAAATCAGAAGAGAAAAAGAAAGGCTTTTTTTCTTCTTTTTTAAAAGTGAAAACAAACATCCGGCAATCAGGCCGATGAGAATACGGGGAACGATGGCGACAATCAGGCTTTCTATGCCGCCGTGAAACTGAGGGCTGAAGCTGTAAAAAGGGGTAAATACAAAGGAAGTGAGATTTGGCTGTATGGTGGCCTTTACCACACTGGTAATTCCGAAGATGGCGCCCAGCAAAGCCCCTGTTTTGGGTCCGAGAAGGCAGGCGCCGATGATGACTGGAATGTGCATGGTGGTGGCATTCATAAAAGGCAGAGGAATATAGCCGAATGGCGTAAAGGCCATGACTATCATAAGCGCAGTTAAAAACGCCATCTGGGTCAGAAGATGCACACGGCTGGTTACAGATACTTGGTTGGTTGTTGTATGATTCAATTGTTTCCCTCCTGCTGGCATCCCGTTTTGGGTACGCCGTGTTATTGTTCCAGGAAAGGAAGTATTTCTGCGGTGCGAAGGAAGAAAGCCGTATTGTCTGGAATTCAGTACAATCGGCAGAATTTGACAGAAACACTTCCGCTGGAATCTGAAGCTATTGTACGACGGCGCTTTCCAGATTGCAAGAAAAATTTATTTCCAGGATCTATGAAAAATAATATTGATTTCTATAATAATATCTAGTATATTATGTTGTAGATTAGCCGAAAGGAGAATCACATATGATTACAGTAGCGGTAGACGCTATGGGCGGAGATTATGCGCCGTCCCAAATGGTAGCAGGAGCGATAGCTGCCGTCAATTTACGAAAGGACATCAAGGTAGTCCTGGTAGGCCGCAGGGAAGATGTGGAAAGGGAATTGTCCGGAAAGGACTATCCAAAGGATCAGATTGAGATTGTCCACGCTTCTGAGGTAATTGCTACCGAAGAACCTCCGGTTCATGCCATCCGCAGAAAGAAAGACTCTTCGATTGTTGTAGGTATGAATCTGGTTAAAAAGAACGAAGCGGACGCATTTGTTTCAGCCGGCAGCTCCGGAGCCATCCTGGTTGGAGGGCAGGTCATTGTCGGAAGGATCAAGGGCGTGGAGAGACCGCCGCTTGCGCCTCTCATTCCAACGGAAAAAGGCGTGTCATTGCTGATTGACTGCGGAGCCAATGTAGATGCAAGGCCATCTCATCTGGTTCAGTTTGCAAAAATGGGTTCAATCTATATGGAGCAGGTTGTGGGAATCAAAAACCCCAGAGTAGCCATTGTCAATAACGGGGCGGAGGAAGAAAAGGGAAACGCTCTTGTAAAAGAAACCTTCCCGCTTCTGAAAGAAACGGAGGGCATTAATTTTATTGGAAGTATTGAGGCAAGAGACATACCTTCCGGCTATGCGGACGTAATCGTGTGCGAGGCCTTTGTGGGAAATGTGATCCTCAAGCTTTATGAAGGTGTCAGCGGCTCTCTGATCAAAAAGATCAAGGGCGGCATGATGAAGAATCTCAGAAGTAAAATAGGAGCGCTTTTGATCAAGCCTGCTCTGAAAGAAACTCTGAAGGATTTTGATACAACGAAATACGGCGGCGCGCCTCTTCTGGGTCTGAAAGGACTTGTGGTAAAGACTCATGGAAGCGCAAAAGCGGTGGAAATTAAAAATGCGGTTTTCCAGTGCGTTCAGTTTAAACAGCAGAAGATCAATGAAAAAATCGCAGAGCGGATTCAGCCTCCTGCAAAGCCGGAAGGCCATCAGGAGAATTAACAGAAAGAGGGAAAGATTATGGATCAGTTGGAACAGAAGATCGGCTACAGGTTCCGCAATAAAAAATTACTGCGTCAGGCGCTGACACACAGCTCCTACGCCAATGAAAAAAAGCTCGGAAAGCTGGGCTGTAACGAGAGACTTGAGTTTCTGGGAGACGCTGTTCTGGAGCTGATCAGCAGTGATGTGCTTTATGCCCGTTTTCCGCAGATTCCGGAAGGTGAGCTGACAAAAAAAAGAGCAAGCCTTGTATGTGAACCCAGTCTTGCCTATTGTGCAAGACAGTTTGGACTGCCGGAATATCTTCTTCTGGGAAGGGGAGAGGATATGACAGGAGGAAGAATGCGTGATTCCATTGTCTCGGATGCCACAGAGGCGCTTCTGGGCGCGATTTATCTGGACGGCGGTTTTGAGAGAGCCAGGGAATTTGTGCTGAAATTCATTCTGAATGATATAGAGAGAAAACAGCTTTTTTACGACAGCAAGACAATCCTCCAGGAGCTTGTGCAGGAGGACGGAAAGCAGCCGGTGGAATATGTGCTTACCGGAGAAAGCGGACCGGATCACAACAAGCAGTTTGAAGTTGAGGTAAGGATCAACGGTATTCCTGCAGGAAACGGTGCCGGACATACGAAAAAAGCCGCAGAACAGGCTGCAGCCTACCAGGCGCTCCGGAAAATCAAACAGTAAAGGTGAAATATGTATTTAAAAAACATAGAGGTACACGGATTCAAATCCTTTGCCCAGAAGATCAATTTTGAATTTCATAATGGAATCACAGGTATTGTAGGACCGAATGGCAGTGGAAAAAGTAATGTAGGCGATGCGGTCCGCTGGGTGCTGGGCGAACAGAGTGCCAAACAGCTCCGCGGCGGAAATATGCAGGATGTTATTTTTTCCGGAACAGAGCTCCGCAAACCTTTAAGCTTTGCTTCAGTTGCCATTACCCTGGATAACAGCGACCATAAGCTTCCGGTGGATTTTAATGAAGTTACGGTTACCAGACGGCTGTACCGTTCCGGAGAAAGTGAATATCTGATCAATGGAAGCCACTGCCGTCTGAAAGATATTCAGGAAATGTTCTATGATACCGGTATCGGTAAGGAGGGTTACTCTATTATCGGTCAGGGGCAGATTGATAAAATCCTGAGTGGAAAGCCGGAGGAACGACGGGAGCTTTTTGACGAGGCTGCGGGAATTGTAAAGTTTAAACGGAGAAAAAATACTACGATCAAGAAGCTGGAGGAAGAACACCAGAATCTTGTACGTGTGACAGATATTCTGACCGAGCTGACCAGGCAGCTGGAACCTCTGGAAAAGCAGTCGGAAACAGCAAAGATCTATCTTACAAAAAGAGAAGAGCTTCGTGATCTGGATGTAAATCTTTTTCTTCTGGATTATGAGGAAACAGGGCATATTCTGAAAGAGCTGGCAGAAAAGTCAGAAAGAGCACAGGAAGAGCTTTCTGAGACAAAAGAGGCGTATGAGCAGACAAAGGTAGAATATGAGCGTCTGGAACAGGAACTGGAGACTCTGAATACAAGACTTGAAGAGCTGAAGGAAAAGCAGCAGCAGAATGCTCTTTCCAGACAGCAGTATGAAAGCCAGATCCAGATTCTGGAAGAGCAGATCCATGCAGGACGGCAGAACAGTGATCATTACCGGAACCGTCTGGGCGTTTTGAAGGAAGAACTGGAAAAACGTGAAAAGGAAAAAGAAACTCTTACACAGGAAAAGGAAGCTCTTCATGAAAAACTGAGAGAGCAGCGGAACCGCCTGAAAGAAGAAAACAATCGGCTGGAAACCATTCAGGCTGAAGTGGCAGCATGTACCTCAGCTGTAGAAGAAGGAAAAAATGAGATTATTGAAATCCTGAACAGCCGTGCCACCACCAAAGGAAAGGCCCAGCGTTTCGACGCAATGATGGAGCAGCTGGATATCCGTAAGGCTGCTGTCAGCCAGCGCATCCTTCGTTTAAAAACAGAAGAGGAGTCTCTTGCATCTGAAAAGAGCAAAGCGCAGTCCAGATATGACAGCGTGACCCATACCATCGCTTCTATGAATGAAGAGTGTGTGCGTCTGGATGGTGAGGTTCAGAAGCTTCAGGAAAAACTGAAGGATCAGAGCAGACAGATGGAGAACGGCCAGGCAGCCTATCACAGAGAGTCCTCCCGCCTGGAATCTTTAAAAAATCTTACAGAGCGGTATGACGGATACGGAAACAGTATTCGCCGCGTAATGGAACAGAAAAGCAGAGAACCGGGAATCCACGGAGTAGTGGCAGACATCATCCATGTACAAAAAGATTACGAGATCGCCATTGAGACTGCTCTTGGAGGAAGCATTCAGAACATTGTCACAGATAATGAACAGACAGCTAAAAGGATGATTGGATTTCTGAAGAAAAACCGCTTTGGCCGGGCTACCTTTCTTCCTTTGTCTAATATGAGCGGAAGAGGCGGTATTTCTCAAAGAGAAGTGCTGAGAGAAGAAGGCGTGATCGGAACAGCAGATACGCTGGTTCAGGCAGAAGCTCAGTACAGCGGGCTGGTACAGTACCTTCTGGGACGGGTTCTGGTAGTGGATCATATTGATCATGCCATTGCTATTGGAAAAAAATACAGGCACAGCCTCCGTATGGTTACCATTGAAGGAGAATCCTTAAATCCCGGCGGTTCCATGACAGGTGGAGCCTTTAAAAATAACAGTAATCTCCTTGGACGAAGACGAGAGATCGAGGAGCTGGAGCGCAGCGTGGAGCTTTTGAAAAAAGAGCTTCAGGAGCTTCAGAAGGAAATCGGAGATAATCGCAGCAGGAGAAATGTTCTGAGAGATGCGATTGCGGATTTCCAGGAAAAACTAAGACAGCAGTATGTGGAACAGAATACAGCCGGAATGAATCTGAAGCAGCTGGAAGAAAAGGAAGCTGATATTCAGAAAAGCTACGGCCAGATCGACAGAGAAAAGGAAGAGCTGCGCCGTCAGGCAGTGGAGATCAGGGCAGATCATTCCAGCATTGCAAAGGAACTGGAGGCTTCTCAGAGGGATGAGAAGGAACTGGAAACCTTTATTGAAACCAAACAGAAAGAACTGGAGGAATGGAAGGCTGAGGAAGCATCCAAAACAAAGGAGCTGGAGGAGCTTCGTCTGGAAGAATCCTCTCTGTCTCAGAAAGAACACTTCCTTCAGGAAAACATGATCCGTCTTTTAGGAGAGATGGAAAGCTTTCAGAGAGAAAGCCGTGAGCTTGAAGAAAATCTCAAGAAAAGTGAAGAAGAGACAAAGCACAGGCAGGAGGGAATCCAGAATCTGAAAAACGCGGTGGAGGCCTGTGAAAAGCTGGATCAGGAACTTCAGGAACAGAAGGAAGAGAAACAGCAGCAGAAGGAAGAGAGAAATACAAGCCACAAGGCATTTTTTGAAAAGCGGGATCAGCTATCAGAAAGAACCTCTCTTCTTGATAAGGAGTGTTTCCGGCTGAAAAGCCAGGAGGAAAAGGTGGAAGAGCAGAGGGAAAGTCAGATCTCCTATATGTGGGAGGAATATGAGATCACTCCAAACAGCGCTCTTTCCCACAGAAAAGAGGAGCTTAATGACAGACAGGAAATGAAAAAAAATATTTCCAGGATCAAGGATGAAATCCGCAGACTTGGTTCTGTAAATGTCAATGCCATTGAAGAATATAAAAACCTTCTGGAAAGACATACCTTCCTTTCCGGACAGTATGAGGATCTGGTACAGGCAGAAAAAACTCTGGAAAGTATTATCCAGGAGCTGGATGAAGGAATGCGCAGACAGTTTGCAGAAAAATTTCATGATATCCAGAGAGAGTTTGATAAGGCCTTTAAGGAACTGTTCGGCGGAGGAAAGGGAACTCTTGAACTTGCAGAAGATGAAGATATCCTTGAGGCCGGAATACGAATCATTTCTCAACCACCTGGCAAAAAACTCCAAAATATGATGCAGCTTTCTGGTGGAGAAAAAGCTTTGACTGCGATCGCTCTTCT
>OHRG01001056.1_pt1 | contig 15168 bp, 6 predicted proteins | sample 1578351 | NCBI WGS metagenome assembly OHRG01 (sample SAMEA3879599, study PRJEB24766) | human gut metagenome | biome: human-associated habitat; feature: feces | place: USA | collected 1985/1987
CTTGTCGGTAGGGCCGTACAACCAATGGGGCCATACGCCGTGGAAGCGGTCGGCGCGTTTCAGGTAATCGGCAATCTTGGTCAGGCGCTTCACGCCTTCTTCCCTGGGGATGAAGCCGCGTTCGATGCCTACCAGCAGTCCGGCTATACCAAATCCGCTGCCGCCGGTGGTGACAACATTCTGGTCCTTTTCGGGATAATCCCCATCCAGGTGGATGCGTTCGCGTGCCAGTCCGGAGGTCGGTTCCGCACCGTCCCACATGTAGTTCAAATGTACCTTCTGGATGTAATCAAGCATTTCGTCATCCGAAGCGAATGATTCGGGACGTACTTCCTCTGTGTCGGGCTTTTCCTCTTTTCCGTTCTCTTTCCCGTTTTCCTTCAAGTCGGAAGAGCAGGATGCACAGCCCGCCAATGTGGAAATCAGGAACAAATCCAGCACATGTATCATTATTGGTTTTTTCATATCTTTATTTCTTGTGTTTAATTTTTTGTCGTCTTGCACAATGGCGAGCGGCCGTTTTCGTTCAGCGCCTCGATAGTGAAGTAATAGTCCGTGTCCGCATCCAGTCCGCGGAAGTCATATTCCGTCTGTCCCAGTACCGTGATGGCATTGTACATCTTGCCTTCGGCGGTGCCGTAGTAGATGTTGTAGCCATAGGCGCTTGCTTCGGGTTGCCAGGAGATAAGGGCATTCCGGCGGTCTTTCCTGTCACGTTTCACAGTCAGTCCTTTCACGGCTTGCGGGACATCGCCGTCACCGTTCCCGAAGACGCGGAAGCCGGACAAGGCGACATTTCCCGTAGGCATGTGCACATTCTCGTATTTCAGATAACGGGCACGCAACGGCTCGTTGAGCTCGATGTAGTCGTGCGGACAATCCTTGTCACTGTCGCTCTTGTCTATGACCAATGTCCATTCTTTTCCGTCTTCGGAAGCAAAAATACGGTATTGGTGATAAATATCCATGGCACGGTTGTATTGAACCGCTTTATGGTCGTAGAAGTTCAACTGCACGGCACGTACATTCTTTGTACTGCCCAGGTCTATCCCGGCCCATTCGCCGGGGTTGCCGGAACGGGCTGCCCAGTAGGTGCGCATACTTTCGTCCGTCAGGTTGGAAGCTGCATGGATGCTATCCGTAGATGATACCTCCACCGGTTTGCCGTAGGACAGAAGCATCCATCCCGTGAAACGCTCTGCAGGGTTCTTTACGTCCATCGGTTCTGCCCAGTTGGGATAATCGCCGAAGGCAGTGGACGAATACATGACACCATCCTTGTCGAAAGCCACCGGATAAAGACCGATGCGGCGTTCGAACTTGTACTTCAGGGAGAGCATGCAGGTGGCCACGTGCCAGTAATTGCCTTTCACGTCGCAGAACGTGCCTCCATGACCGGCACCTTGCACATAACCGCCCGGCTTGTAGCACATCGGGTTATGCTTCTGGTAGACAAACGGGCCCAGCGGGGAATCCGAAACATATACGCCATCGGCATAGACTTTGAATTCAGTGCCCGGAGCACCATATTGGAAATAATATTTGTCATTGTGTTTGGTCATGTAAGCGCCCTCTGTGAATGGGCGGAGTGTCACTTCATCGTCATTGTTCATGCCGAAACGTTCCCAGCCGTGTTCTTCGGGGCGGAGCATCATGACATCGTGAATCTTGCTGATGGGGTAGAAATCATTCCGGTCCAGTTCTACCGCTTTCAAGGGATATTCATTGCTGGAGCCATAGTACAGATACAATCTGCCGTCGTCGTCCAGAAACAGACAAGGATCCCATGAAGGAAGTACGTTCTTTTCGATGGCACGTTTGAAACGTCCCGTTTTGGGATGCGTGCTGTACCACACGGCCAGACCTTCGTAGGTGGAGCCGGTATAGAACAGCGTGTCGCCGCTTACATAGGCGGCCGGCGCACACTGGTCATCGTCCGTAGGCTTGCGCTGGAAGCTGGCAGGAACGAAATCCCAATCCACCAGGTTCTTGGAATAATGAAAACCGCCCTGGTTGGTGGAGAACAGAAAATATTCTCCTTTGTATTCCACAGCCATCGGGTCGGCAGAGGAACGGAACGAACCGTTGGGACGCACATTGTTGTTGAAAGGCTCGAAGTTGTAACTGATGTTCATCGGATTGCAGAAGGTGCGCGACAGAGGCGCCTGTGGGTCATACCACCGGGTCGCCTGGGCGGGGCGGCAGATTGCGGTTGCCTTGTGTACCTCTTTTTCCATCACTACCTCAATATCGGTTTCATCCAGTGCCAGGATTCTGTTCACTATCTTTTTCCCGGGATAGTAGACATACAGGTGCACGTCGTTCTTCGCTCCTTTGATGGCAAAGCTGCCGTCGTGGGCAGTGGTATTGTGCATGGGACTTGCGAAGAACATGACTGTGGCGCCTGCGAGTGGCTGGCGGTTGGTGTCCAGTACGTGTCCTTTTACGATACGGTCTTGGGTTACAGTGATGTAATAGTCACTGACTTGCCCCTTCACCACTTTGATGGAATCGTCAGGGGTTGCCTTTGCCGCCAGAGCGGCAAAGGCTATTCCACAACTGATTAGGAATCTTTTTACCATATTGGAACGGATTTATTCGGCAATTCCGTCAATGGGTTCCAGCTTCAAATCAGGAAGGTCGTCCAACTGGTTGGCCGGTATGGGCCAATAAGTCTTTTCTGCTGTCCATCCTTTGGGACCGAGTACGGTGGCGGCATCGCCGGTACGCACCAAGTCCACATAACGGGCACACCATTCGCCGCAAAGTTCCATCCGGCGTTCGTCCATCACGTCTTTCAGGGTAACACCGGTTTTGGTGCTCATGCCTGCACGCCGGCGCACTTCGTTGTAGCCTGCGTCTCCATCCTTGCCCAGTCTGACTTTGGCTTCGGAGTTCATCAGCAGTACTTCGGCATAGCGGATGATACGCACATTATTGTTGGCTCCGTAGGTTGTACGTGGAAGAGTCATCTGATTGTAGGGAAGGTAACCTTTGCCGTTCCAACAGTCGGTCTTGGTGGCCGATGTGGGACCTACCTGCCAACCCTCGCGCGTCTTGCTCAGGGCTTTCAGGAAAGAAGTTTCGGCACGCACACCTTCGCCACGGGCTTCGGCCCATGCCACGAACTCGGGTTCATAGCCTATGAAATTCCAGCCGCCTATGGACTTGGTGCCTTCGGCTTGCTTGTAGCTGATGGTACCGTCTGCGTTCACTACTTCATCATACCTCTCTGCCATGTTCGGACCCTGGAAATTGAACCATTGGTCTACGCCCAGGTAATCGCCGGAACCATTGCCGTAGTCTGTTACCTGGCATTCGAACAAAGATTCGTCACACAACTTTCCGGGAATTTTGAACAGCTGGTAGAAGTCGTCGTAGAGACGGAATCCACCGTTCTTGATGATGTCATCGGTCAGTGTCTCCACTTGTGCATAGTCTCCTTTCAGCAGATAGATGCGGGCGGCCAATGCTTGGGCGGTGAAGGCTGTCACGGCTCCCTTGTGTTCCATCTGGTTGGGACGCATGCGGGGCAGTTTGTCGATGGCGTAGTTCAAATCTTCCAGCATATAATTATATACGGCCTCTACGGTAGAACGGCGAAAATCGGTCTGCAGGTTGTCACGGTAGATGACGGTGGGACCGAAATTGGTCACCAGACAATAGTAGGCCCATGCACGGATGGTACGTACTTCGCCGCAATAGGATTCGTAGGTTTTGTAATCTTCGCTTCCTGCAGCAAGATATTCGGCATAACCGTCGAGGCTTTGCAGGGCGGCATTGGTGATGCGGATGATGTCGTAGAAGTTCATCCATACCTGGTTCAGTGCCCAGAATGAGTTGTTGTAGTTGAACTTGCGTCCGAAGGCCACGGCATCGCCCTGGTCATCGGTACGGCCCGACCACACGTCACCGTCGCGGGTGAACATCAATAGCGCGTTGCACCAGTGCATGCCCTGTGTGCGTACTTTGGAGTAGGCACCCACTACGGGTTGGTACATATTGTTCTTGTTGGTAAAGTCCACGCCTTGTTCGGGAACTTTGTTCTCCGGATCGATTTCTATGAAATCGGTGCAAGCGGTAGCTCCTCCCAGTACCATCATGGCCGGAAGTATATATGCGAATGTTTTCTTTAAGAATTTCATTGTTTTACGTTTTAGGGTTTAGAAATCTATTTGCACTCCGAAAGTATAGGTTGAAGTCAGAGGGTATACTTCGGTATCCCAACCTTCGGCATCCGACACTTCAGGTGTGAAGCTGTTGGCCTTGAAGGTAGTGAAGGGGCGGTCGGCCGTCAATGAGAGGCGGAGTCCCGGCATCACGTAGCTGCCTATCTTCAAGTTCTTGAACGAGTAGCCCAGCGTGATGTTCTGGATGCGGAAGTAATCGGAGCTTTCTACGAAATAGGAAGCGTTGTTACTGTCTGATTTGTTCCAGGTTTTGAGAAGAGCCTTGGCCGACGGATGTTCGTTGGTAGAGCCTGCACCCGTCCAGCGGTTCTCATACTGTGCACGGTCAAAGTTATAGTAGTCGGCTGCATAGCGCAGGGCACGCTTACGGTTCCACAGTTCGCCGCCTGCTTGTCCGTAGGTAGTGAGGCTGAAGTCGAAGTTCTTATAAGAGAATCCGGCATTGAAGCCATAAGTAAAGCTGGGCACGTATGAGCCCAACACCTGCTTGTCGTTTCCGTCTATCACATGGTCGCCGTTCACGTCCTCGTAGATGAAGTCGCCGGGTTCCAGTCCGTTGGCCACGGCGATGGGGTCGGCAGCACATTGTTCAGGAGTCTGGTAGATGCCGATGACCTTGTAGCCATAGAATGAGTTCATCGTCTCGCCCACCATATTCACGGTCTTTCCGCCTTTGATGATTTTCATGTTTCCTTTTAGGCTTTTCACTTCGTTATGCAGATAAGAGAGATTGACGCCGATGTTGTAATTGAAGTCCTGGCCAATCTTGTCGTTCCAGTTCAAGGAGAGGTCGATACCGGTATTCAGAATCTGTCCGTTGTTGCCGGCCAGCAGCTCGCCACTCATCGGGAGCTTGGGTGAAATCACGGCGTTGTCAGTCAGACGGTAGTACCAGTCGATGTCGGCGTTCAAGCGGTTCTTCAGTGTACTGAAGTTGACGCCCACGTTGGTTTCGTTCACTACTTCCCAACCCAGCCAGCTGAAGTTGGTGGTGTTGATGAATCCGTCGATGGCGGTATTGGGACCGAATACGGACTGTACGTTCTGTATGCTTGCGAAGCCTGCACTGGCAGCAATCTTGTCGTTACCCAGCTTACCCCAGCTGGCACGCAGCTTCATGTAGTCGAAGATATTCTGGTTCTTCATAAACGGTTCTTGGGAGATGACCCATGCGGCACCGATGGAGGGGAAGTAGCCCCATTTGTCGTTGTACTTGGACGAGCCGTCGGCACGGAAGGTGAACATCAACATGTACTTGTCGTTGTAGTTGTAATTCAGTCGGGTGAAATAGGAGAGACCGCGGTATTTCCAGCCGTCGTCTTTCACCGTAGCGCCTTCCTTGTTGCCCAGTGCGATGTATTTCCACACGTCCTCACCTTCGGGCACGTTGGTGGCGGTACCTTCGAGCAGGCGGTATTGCTCTTGACGCATGGATGCACCCAGCATACCGGTAAAGGAGTGTTTGCCCCACTTGTCAGTATAAGTGGCCACGTTGTCCCATATATATTTGTAGTAGTTAGTGTTCTTTTTAGTGAGTTCGGTAACCTCTTTCTTCTGGTTGGTGCCTACATAGTAGGTAGGAGTGAACTCAGAACCGCGAATCATTGAGTAGTCGTAGCTGTAGCTACTGCGTATATTCAGCTTGTCGGGGATGAGGTTGAGCTGTGCATAGAAGTTGGTCAGCACTTGGTAGGTCTCGTTCCGGTTGTCGTAATAGTTGGCAGTGGCTACCGGATTGTTGAAGTTGTTGGTCAAGCCCACCTGCTCGGGCGATGTGTACTTCTTAGGGAACACGGCATCGTCGCGGCGGTCATCATACACCGGGATGATAGACGGTGTGTTGTATGCCTGTTGCCATGCGGCATTCTTGGGAAGCTGCTGCTGCGAGTTGCTGAATACGCCGTTGAAGCCTACTTTCAGCCATTTGCGGGCTTCGTAGTCAAGGGCGGCACGGAAGTTCAAGCGGCGGTAGTAGTTTTCCACGTCCATGATACCGTCTTGTGCCAGATAGCTCATGCCGGCAGAGTAGGTCGCTTTTTCCGTACCACCGGAGATATTCAAGCTGTGATTGGTCATCATGGCTGTGCGCAACAGTTCGTCATACCAGTTGGTATCGGCATTGAATTGCAGGTTTTCCATATTGCCTCCGAATTCGGCTACTGACTTTTCGAAAATCGACCGGTAAGCTTCCGGGTTGGCTTCCAACATCATGGTGGCATACTCGTGAGAGTTACACATCTCCAGCAGGTTGGTGGCTTTCTGAATACCTACATAACCGTTATAGGTAATCTTGGCATCCTGGTTGCGGCTTCCTTTCTTGGTGGTGATGATTACAACACCGTTGGCGGCGCGTACACCGTAGATGGCAGATGCGGATGCGTCTTTCAAGATGGTCATGTCCTGAATGTCGGAATTGTTCAGGAAGTTGATGTTGTCGTAGAACATTCCGTCCACTACATAGAGAGGAGAGGTGTCACCGAAGGAACCCATACCACGGATGGTCACTTTAGGACCTTCGCCCGGCGTTCCCGAATTGATGATGTTAACACCCGGTACCTTTCCCTGCAATGCTGCCATCGGGGAGGAGGTAGGAACATTGATAAGTTCTTTCTCTTTGACAACGTCAATCGGGGCCGTCAGGTCTTTCGCCTTGGCCGAACCGTAACCGATAACAACAACTTCTTCCAGTAGTTGTGCATCTTCACGTAGCTTTACATTAATGACGGATTGTCCCGCAGCGCTTATTTCCTGCGGCAACATGCCCAAATAGTTGAATACGAGAGTTGCGTCTTCAGGGACGCCGTTCAGTACATAGTTACCGTCGAGGTCGGTTCGTTGTTCTGATCAACAACAGTTCCTTTAACTGTCTTTGTTCCTTGTGCCAAAACTGTCAGTGGCAATGAGAACAAAATCATGAATAGAAGAAATAAAGTTTGCCTTCTCATAAACTAAATTTAAGAGTTAATAATTCTGCCGGCAAAGGAAGTAATTACGGTAAGTAAGGCAAAAAAAATCACTACCACGATAATACGTTTAGGGTAAAAATGGGTACCGTTTTACTACGTTTTCGTGTTACTTGTTTCTAATAATCAGTTTATTATGATTGAATGATTTGTAGCCGCTTTATTTCAAGTCGATGAGAAAATCCACTAATCCCGTTCCGTCGGGGATATCCAGTTTCTTGCGCAAACGGTAGCGTGCTGCCTCTACTCCCCGGATAGTGAGGTTGGTCATTTGCGCAATGTCTTTCGTAGAAAGATTCAGGCGCAGCAGCGCACAAAAACGGAGGTCGGTAGCGGTAAGACTGGGATAACGTTCGCGCAAATTACGGAAGAATTTCTCATGAATCAGGTCGAAATTGTTCTGGAATACATCCCAAAATTCCTGTGTCTCGATGTTTTCGTTGATGAGCTTCAGCAGAGATTCGAGGTTCTTGCGTCCATATTGCCCTTTCACCAGGGACTCTTGTACGACAGTACGAAGTTTCTCCAGGACCTCGTTCTTGGCAAATACACCCAGTGCCATGCTGGCAAGGTCTTTACTCTTTGCCGACAACTCGGCTTCCAGCAATTGCTGTTGCTGCAGAGTTATCAGATGCTCCTGCTCGCGCATCTTGATGTTCTGCTGCACCTGCTCTGCCTCATACTCCTTCCGTTTCTTTTCCATGGCACGGTTGGCGCGCCACTTGGAGAAAAAGTAGACAAGCGCTGTGAGAACTATGAGATAGAGCGCAAAGGCATAATAGGAGAGGTAGAAAGGGCGGGCTATGGCAAAATGATATTCCACCTCACCGATTTTCTGTCCCAAATCATTATAGGCTTCTGCCTGGAATGTGTATTCTCCGTAATCCAGGCTACCGTAGCGGATTTCGGGCTCTTTCAGGTCCGATGTCAGCGCCATGCCTTGTCCTCCTTGCAGGACATAATGGAAATGTACGGACAATTTATTGTAATGCGGCAGGCTTACTGAGAACAGCAAATCCCGGTAATTGCTTTCCAGTTCGACATTTCCAGACAGAGGCAGGCGTTTCTCCTTTTTATCGGAAGAGGAAGCAGTGACCGAGCTCAGTGAGAGGGCGGACTCCAGAGTAGGACTGAGGCTGTCTGTGTTTTTGCTGTAACTGGCGATTCCGTTGTTCAGATTAAAATAGACAACGTCATTGTCGACGAACACATTGTTGTAGTTCTCTATGCATGGAGAATCAAACAGTTCGATGAGGATGCGCTGCTTCACGATGTACTCTCCTTCTGCGTACTCTACCAATACGTACTCATGTGAACCGGACAGCCAGAAGCGGTCGTTCGTGACGGATACCACAGAATGAGCATTCCTGATGTAAGGCAGAATGGCATTCAGCTTTTGGAAGGGGATAATCTGCCGGGTGATGTCGTCATAGGTATAGAAGCCGTTGGGACTGGAAAAGACGATACGTCCTCGCATTTTCATTACTTGGATAGGGCCGATGATATATTCCGAGCCTAAATGGGAGATGTGCCGTACGCTTTTTACAGCCGACAAGTCATCGCTCAAGACTATTTTATAGACTCCCTGATACATGTGTGAAGCCCAGATGACACCGCTTTGGTCCACCTCCAAGTGCATGACCGGTGCAATGAAGCCGTCTATGACATGCGAAAAGGTCCATTGCCCGTTCTTCTTTTTATAGATACGCAAATTGGCGTAGGATGATTCCAACAGTATCTCTTCGCCATAGAGGGTGCACTTTATCAGACACGTACTGCTGTTGGTATTGCTTATGACGGAAACATTCCCTTTTTCGCCTATTAATAAGGTATGGGCATTGTTGCCTGCAAAGAGTTGCCCGTCAATGTCCTTCACATACCAGTTCTGTCCTTCAGTATGGGGAAGCAGGCGCAGATTCTCGGTAACCTGGTGGTATTCGTACAAGCCCTGGTTGGTGGCCAGATAGAAACAGTCGCCCCGGTGGGCTATGTCGTACACCATGCCCAGTTTGGTTTCATGGTTGGCAGGAGTCAGCAGCATGACGGGTGAGTTGTGGTGGATGTATGCGATGCCGTCGTCCAATGCTGCCCATACGTTGTTATCTTTGTCACAGAACAAGCCCAGGACTGTGTTGTTGTCCAGACGGTTATCCAGATTGAAGTGCCAGAGGCAATGTCCTTTGCGGTCGATGGCGTATATGCCATTCAAGACTGTACCTATCATGAATATGGAATCATTGGTCATGACGGCGCGGTTCACCCGCTGTTTCTTCAGCTCTGCATCAATGTCTGTTTTCCAGGGGGTGATGTCACCGTTGTAGCGGAACAATCCGTTATTCTCTGTGACCATCAGGAAGCTGTCGTCCCCGTCGGGCAGTAATGCCACTACATTGTCATCGTTCACTTGGCTGCGGGGGAAGAGATGAAGGAAATCCTTGCCGTCGAATTCATAGAAGTCCTCATCAATCATCTGTGTGTAGATATGTCCGTTTTGGGTGTAGAAGTAGAGCGGCTGTTGCTGTCTGTTGCGGAAAGCGTGTACCATCTTCCCGTCGTAGGAGAACCAGGCGCTGAACGACTGGAAGTAGATGCGACCGTCCAGCTCTACAATGTTCCATATCTCGTTGTTCTCCATGGGGAAATTTTTCAGGAATTTGCTCAAAGAATGGTACCGGAGAGTGCCTGCCTCCGAATACTTGAAATAGCCGAATTCCTCGAATGCCCCCACATAGATACGGTCTTCTTTCACATACACCGAACGGACAATATGGTTCCCCGGCACTTTGTGGAGAGTCCAGCGATAACCGTCATATACCAGGAGCCCCTGGCTGTTGCCGAAATACATTTCGCCGTTGCTGCCTTGCGCACATGCCCAGTTCTGATAACCGGCTTCATAGTCTTTGGCAAGATAGTTGGTGACGGCGGGCATGAAGGAAGAAGCCCTGGCCTGGATGAAGAGGATGAACAATAGAAGGCACACTACCCAATACTTGAAAAGCATCGGTCTTATCGTATTTTGTTTCATTTTTTCAGGTTAATCGAAGTGTTTCTTGGAAGCAAAGATACAATAAGTATTCTAAATATTGTGTTTTGATGAGATAAAAAAGGTACTTGAAGCGGTTAGGGAGGATGTTTCTTAATGAATATCCTCCCCTCTTAGTTGTTTGTCTTTTGAAATTTATTATAGGGATTGTGCGGATGATAGGACTCGAACCTACACGCCTCACGGCACCAGATCCTAAGTCTGGCGCGGCTGCCAATTACGCCACATCCGCGGAATAATTCCGATTAGCGGGAGCAAAGATAGAAAGAATTTTCGTTTTGGCAAATTGTTTTGTAGATAAAGTCGTTTTAGAAAGTCACTTTCAGTATTTTTCTTGCTTCCTCAATGATGGTGTCCAAGTCATTGTTCTCATCTTCTTTGCTCATATCCACTTTCTTGTCCGGGTCGATGCCGAACTCGATATGCTGTTTTTGGGCATCGAGGTGCGGGCTGGCAGAAAAGCGTACCCCCCATCCGTTGGGCAGTTCCGAAGAGAATGGCAGGCCCGACCCGCCGCCGGTTTTGTCACCAACCAGGGTGACATTGGGAAAACAGCGCATGGAGTTGACAAAATCATTGGTTGCACTATAGGAATGACGGTTGGTCAGGACAATTACCTTTTTTTGCCAGCGGATACTGTTGGAAGGTTCCACATAAATGGGAGTCGGATCTGAAAAATCGCTATGGCCTTTGCCGGTCTTGTGCTGAATATATCCCGTCAGTACTTTTTCATTCGTGAAGCGTTGTGCCATTCGGGTGGCGTTTGTCAGGTTGCCGCCACCATTGTTGCGCACGTCGATAATCAGGCCGTTACAAGCGGAAAGGTATAACAGAATCTCATCCAGGTTGCCGTTTCCGATGCCGCTGGAGAAATCACCGTAATAGATATATCCTATGTTGTCCTCCAATATGGTATATTTGGCGCCTCCAGCAATGCGGTAGTCTCTTCCCAGGTACTTTTCAATGATACTTTCGTTGAAGTTACGAGGATAATCCAGATACCAGTCCCAGTAGCGCGCCATGTTGGAGGAAGAGTACAAGTTGACATGTCCGTCTTTTAACTCGGCAAGCATGTTACCTAATATTTCAAATAGACCGTCGTAGCTCATTCCCGGGGTAATGAGTGGCTGATACTTGTCATGGATGGCATCCCAGTCTATTTGCTTGTAGTCCAGGAAGCAGTACTGTTCGTCTATTATTTTCCACAAGGCTTCGAAATTGCCTTGTGGGGTATTGTCGAACTCTTCCTCACGAATACATCCGTTCAATAGGGGCAATAACGTGAGTAGGATACTCCAAATTATTAAAATATATCTTCTTTTCATGCACATTATCCTTATCATCTTATCGTTTATCACCTTGTCACTTTTTACTTTCTCTTGTTAGGAAACAGATAGAGTTCCTTTACGAACCCCACCATGAATACATGCGAGTAAGTATGTGTCTTTATTTCATTTACTTTGGACTGTTGTGCGTCCCATATGTAAGCGAAACGCATCCGGGCACGTCCCACCGGAAAGTCTGCGGTCAGCATTTGTCTCAGAGAGGGCTGGTTGTGCAGGGAGGTGAAGTTCACTACTCCGTCCCAATGTCCTAACGTAAATATCTCGTAGTAGGACTGTCCATAGTTGGGCATGAACATGATACCTGCCAAAGGAAGATTTACCTGATAGCGTAGTGTGATGGGACGGTTCTTGATGCGCAAGTCCCAAATAGCCATTCCAGATGCGGCAAGGTTGATATAGGCACGTGCTTGGGCGGGGTTGTTTCCGTTGCGCAGATTATAGACAAAGCCACCGTTGAAGTCGCCGACTCCTCCGGCAAGCAGTTTGAAATTGCCCGTGATTGGAAAATTATAATGCAGGCCGTAGTTCCAGTTGGCCAGTCCGGAGAATGTATTGTTATTGTCTACTTTGTTGTGTGTATATCCCAAGTCTGCCTGGAAGAAAGTTTGCAGAGACACGTTGCCGTCCATCAACCGTGTCATCCGCATGCTTTCGCGGGAGATACGGAAATCGATTCCCTTATACTCCTGAGGTGAAAGATAAGTGTCGAACACGTTGGTGAAGCCGACACCATACATGGTGGCACGGGTGATAATACGGTTACGGTTGGTGGAGTCAGCCCGTAGCTTCCGGTCGATGCTGCATTGTGCTTCTTGTGCTTTCAGTCCGACACTTCCCAAGAGCAGTCCGCATAGGATTATTATCTTGTATATGTACATATTAAATTATCAATTACAAATTAGTAATCGTTAGCCACTAATACTTCATTTCCGTCCTTCATCAAAAGAGTTTCATCTGTCCTGTCATCTCGTCCAGTATGTCCCCTTCGCTTTTACCGTGGTCGGGGTCCAGAATTTCCGGTTCTTCATCCGTTTCCTGCTCTTCGGTTTTCTGCGAGGGTTCAGGTTGGCGGGTAGGCTCTAATTCGTTGATGGTTTCTATAGTATAGGTGGTCAGGCGCTTACCTTTTGCTTTGAAGCCTTTCACGGCGATGAATTCGTCGGCTTCCACCACCATCGGCTCTCGGAAATTGTCGTGGTCGCCAAACACCACCTCTAAACGCGGGTAGCACTCGTCTGTCAGCAGAATGAGGCTGCTGTTCTTGTTTTCTCCCAAGTAGTTTTGCTTGCGGGCGGTTGCCTCGAAGCAGAAACGCTTGATGTAAGGATAGTTCTGCTGGTCGGCATCGTAGAGTACGGCGGTCCATACTTTGTTCGGATCGTATTTCTCCAATACGCGTATGCCATCGTCATAGTGATTGTTCAAGTCGAAGTTGGTGGCATAGAACTCTCCGCTGTTCTGTACGACAAGGATGGTGTCTTCGCTCTGGAATTCTCCGAGATATTCTCCGCGCCCGTCGTAGTTGAGACGTAGCACATCACGGTCGAACCAGACTTTCCGTCCACCCAGCGTGGAGCCTCCACGTTGTTTCAAGGCTATCTTGTGTACGGGGAGTTTCGTGAGTATATTTCCCATGGCCTGCCGTCCCTTGATATTGATGTTGCTGAAATCCTCCTCGAAGATAATACGGCGTACACGGGGATTGGGTTTCAGGGTTACCTTGATGATTTCAGCTTCTCCATTGGGATTGGCGGTGAAGTAGGTGATACGGGAGTCGGGAGTACCTTGCGTCACATCGTATTCGCGGTCACGCACCACGGAAGTGACGGCAAAACGCTTGATATAGCTTGTCCCCTCCTTGCCGTCACGGTAGCAGACATTGTAGATGGTACGTTTGTCGTTCTTCTTAAAAATGTTGGCATAAAGTATATTCTTGCCCACGAACTTCTTGTCGGCCACCGGTGTGATGATATATTTTCCATCGCGGAAGAAGATAATCACGTCATCTATGGGCGAGCAGTTGCCTATGAATTCGTCTTTCTTCAATCCAGTTCCGATGAAACCCTCTTCGCGGTTGATGTACAGCTTTTCGTTGGCTTCGATGACTTTGGTTGCTTCGATGGTGTCGAAGTTACGCAGTTCCGTACGGCGCGGGAAGTTCTTGCCGTATTTGTTCTTCAACATCTGATACCAGTTGACGGTATAATCCACGATGTGAGCCAGATGATAGTCTATCTCCTCTATGTCCTTTCGCATGCGTGCTATCAGTTCCTCTGCCTTGTCGGAGTTGAATTTGAGGATACGTGCCATCTTTATCTCCATCAGCCGGAGGATGTCTTCCTTGGTCACTTCGCGGATAAAAGTCGGGTAGTAGGGAGTCAGGCGCTCATCGATATGTTCGCAGGCGGCATCCATGTTTTTGGCTTGTTCAAACTCCTTATCCTTGTAAATACGTTCTTCAATGAATATCTTTTCGAGTGAAGCGAAATGCAGGCTTTCCAGTATCTCTCCCTTACGGATTTCCAGTTCCTGGCGTAGCAGTGCCAATGTGTTGTCGACTGATTTGCGCAATACATCACTCACGGTGAGGAAGTGGGGCTTTTGGTCGTCGATGACACAGCAGTTGGGAGAGATGCTCACTTCACAGTCGGTGAAGGCATAGAGGGCATCGATGGTCTTGTCGGATGATACACCCGGGGCTAGATGCACTAATATTTCCACACTGCCGGATGTTAGGTCCTCTACCTTACGTATCTTGATTTTTCCTTTTTCGCTGGCCTTTACGATGGAGTCGCATACACTGGCCACCGTTTTCCCGTAAGGAATTTCCTTAATGGCAAGTGTCTTGTTGTCTATCTTTTCTATTTTGGAGCGCACGCGTATCGCACCGCCACGTTCACCGTCGTTGTATTTGGATACATCGATACTGCCTCCCGTCTGGAAGTCGGGGTACAGCTTGAATTCTTCGTTGTGCAGATAGCTGATGGAAGCATCGCACAGCTCATTGAAGTTATGTGGTAATATTTTGGATGACAGGCCTACGGCAATACCTTCCACACCTTGTGCAAGCAGCAGTGGGAATTTTACCGGTAGTGTAACCGGTTCTTTGTTTCGCCCGTCATAAGAGAGTTTCCATTCGGTGGTCTTGGGGTTGAATACCACGTCCAGTGCGAACTTGGAGAGACGTGCTTCGATATAACGGGGGGCAGCGGCGCTGTCACCCGTCAGAATGTTACCCCAGTTTCCCTGGCAATCCACGAGCAAGTCCTTTTGTCCCAGTTGTACCAGAGCATCGCCGATAGAAGCATCACCGTGCGGATGGAACTGCATGGTATGTCCTACGATGTTCGCCACCTTGTTGTAGCGCCCGTCTTCCATGCGGCGCATGGAGTGGAGGATACGCCGCTGTACGGGTTTCAGACCATCCATGATATGGGGTACGGCACGTTCCAATATAACGTATGAGGCGTAGTCCAGAAACCAATTCTGGTACATGCCGCTCAGTTGGTGCTTTATATTGGCATCCTTTGCGTCCGCAGGTTTGTAATCCGAGTGTTCTTCGCTCCCGGCCGGGAGTTCCTTGTCCAAATCATCTTTCGGTGCTTCAAAATCTTCGCTCATATTTG
>OHRG01001082.1_pt1 | contig 14819 bp, 14 predicted proteins | sample 1578351 | NCBI WGS metagenome assembly OHRG01 (sample SAMEA3879599, study PRJEB24766) | human gut metagenome | biome: human-associated habitat; feature: feces | place: USA | collected 1985/1987
TCCAGCAGCTGCTCCAACTGTTTTTTGCTGAGGATCTGATTCAGTACCGGTATGTTCCGGTAAGGCGTGCAGATATAGCGTCTCATTTTCTGAAACAGTGCCACGACCAGAACCGCTGTGCCAAGTAAAAACAGGAAAAGCTCTCCGTCCATTTCGATTTTTCCGGTTGCCGTTCCCCAAATACCGCGCAGAACCAGCACGACGCCAAAGCCCCACACCCCGAAAACCAGCAGCTTTTTCAGCGGATGAAAATGAATCCACTCGATGATCCGCACCTGCCGTCTGCCGCTCATCGATTCATCACACAAAAGCCGGCGGGCGGTCCACTGATTCAAAAGTTGTGGAATCCATGCGATCCCAAACAGAAAAGCTGCAATCCCGGCATAAAGGGCGATCCCGATCCAGCCAATATCCAAATAAGACTCCAAAAGCAGTAACAGAATAATTGGCAGGATCATGGTGAGACAAAGTGGTAAAAATGATTTTTTGCGTCCCTTTTGGAGATTCAGGTCATTTAGAGCAGAAGTGATACAAAAGGCAAAAATCATCACAGCCGACATCCCGCCGGACACCCAATTTTTCAGGTCGCCAAAACGCATGATATGTTCGACTCTGTGCATACTCGGAAACTTCCCGGTAATGCCCGCGTAGAGGCAAAATCCCAAATAAGCCAGAGCCAGAAGCGCCCCGATCAGCTTCAAAATTGTTTTTTCAGAAAAGTTTCGTTTCTCCATCCGTTCTGTTCTCCCAGCAAATCATGGCTTCCGCGCATGAGGAACGCAAGCCCGCTCATTCTCCGCGGCGCTGGCGGATGACAAAGTAGAGCAAACAGCAAAACGCAGCCAAGGAAGCACCCATACAAGGGAAATAAATCTCACTGGACAGCTCGCCAACGGCCGGGTGACTCAGGACACACAGGGTCACGCAAGCCGCGAAAACCAGGCTGCTCAGCAGGATATAGCGTGGATTTCGGTTTTCCGTCGGCTCCAGCGCATTCTCCCAGGTTTTTCTGCGCTCCAACTCCCGCAGCAGCCATTCCTCGTCCGGGCTTCCTTTGATTAGGAGATAAGTATGGCGGGTCACGCGCTGATTGGGCCGGCGCACCTGACAGCGGACAGCGTAATGGCTGCGGTTTTCCTTGATGTTCCGTACCTTCCGGATCTCATCCGCTCGATTGGAAAGAAAAGGCCGGCTGCTCTGCTTCCGCAAAAACGCCTGGGTCTCCATCGCTCCTATAGCAAAGCCAAGAAAACCCTCCCCATGGTTGGACAGGCCGCGCGCATCCATGACCCACAAGCGGTCATCTTCTGTGAGAAAAAAGATGGTGGCATCCTGAATAGAACGCCGGCTCATGAGGATGGCCAGCCCGATCCCAAGCCCGCTGACAGCAAGCAGCAAAAGCAGAGAAAATTCTTTTTGTTCGATCCCCATAGACAGTGAAAGGAAGGTCCCGCCAAAGAGCAGAAGGGTCATCAGCAAAACGATCCCTAAAATGCCGCCGACCGTCCGGTACCCATATTGGCTTCTCTTCCCGGTCTCCGGGGACATCCACACCTTTTTAAACTCCATGGACCCCGACCGCCTCACTTCCAAAACGTCTGCTTTTCCGGTGCATGGACGTCCAGCAGGGTCACGCCAAAGGGACTTTCCCGGTGGCAGACATCCAAAGGCTCTCCATTCATGGCCATCTCGTAGATTTTTTCGGGGACAGCAAGTTCTGCCTCTTTCCCGTTGTCCAGCACGATGGTCAGCTCATAATCATCGTCCTCCACATCCGGGTCATCCGCGTGACTGTCCACAATGACAGCCGGATAGTGCCGCGCGGGACCGCTGAGGGCCGCATTGGCACAGTAATGCAGGCCGGAGGCAATGGTGATCCCCACCAATCCCATAAAAAGCCCCGCGCCCAGCCGCAGGCGCTTGGGTGTACGCAGGATCAGAAGCACAGTCAAAACAGTACCGATCGCCAGGACACGCACCAGCCAGCCAAGACCCAGATCCGCCTCCTGAAGGACAAAACCGTCCCAGATATGATTGACCTGCCAAATGTAAATCAGGCCGATTAACAAGGCCGGGATCAAGGGAACCTTGATGTGCATGGCATTCCACTCTGGGGTGGCGTTTGTAGGGTGGTCTCCGAAGAGCAGCACCGGAGCAAACACCAGGCAGAACACCACAAACGGAATGGGCGCCAGGGCGCCGATCTTCATAATAGTGGTAAACTTCACGCCCAGAAGATACAGCGGGATGGGGGCAATGACACCGGTGGCAAACAGGAGCATGACCACCCACAGCCCCACCCGGATGCCCTTGATATGGTCATGCCAGCGGGTACGGTATTCCTCACGCCATTGGACGGTGCTCTCCTGCTGTTCCTCCTGCCTGGCCTGCTTTTCCATTGCGGGGGTCATGGTCGAGGCGAGGCCGGTGCTCTCAAGCCACTCTGCAAACCGCGGGATGCCCCGCATATTGGTCTCGATGGAGGCCAGCTTTTTCCCCTCTTTGTTCAGCAGATGGATGGAGCGGTTGGCGGTCAGCCGCACGGAGGCCACCTGTCCCGGCGCAAGCTCCCGCCGCCTGCCCCAGCTGCTGATGTACCACATGGAGTTATCCCGAAACACAAACAAGGTGCGATTGCGTCCAGCCAGCAGCATCCACACGCTCAGTAGCATGAATGGTACCCCGATCAGAGTACAAACAAATGTCGAGCCAGCGTCAAAAGGCGGTGTCCCAGCCACGATAACGGCTGCCAGCATCATAACAAGGGAAAGCACCCACTGGATGATCCCAAACACGGCGACTATTTTCCGTTCCCGCACAATGACGATCGGTTGTTGCATTTCTTCCGGCTCTTTGTGTCGGCAGAACAGTAGTATAAGACCAAATCCGAGAAGAATCAGCAACAGCACAACGCCAGTCCATACACCAGCCATATCAAGCGGCTCATTCCCATCAGGAATAAAAATCAGTGGGAGCAGGAGCAAAGCAAAAGCGGTGGTGATACCGCCAGCAATCATACATGGCCACTTGCTGCCGGGGGTTGGCAGGTCATGGAGCGGTTCCAGAGGCTTTTGGGGAGCATATTCCGTCTGGATCGTCGCCAATTCCGGTGGCTGCTCCAGCACATGAGCACAGTGAGGACATTGGGACACATACTCCATCTCACAACTATGCCCTTTCCCGCCCATGGGCAAGGGCTGGCCGCAGGCCGGGCAGATCCAATATCGCTGAAAGATTCTTTTGTGAATTAGTTTTAGTACAACGAGGGACGCTGCTGGAAGAAGAAATACCGAAAGAAACAGCCACGGATTGTTGGTGACAATCAGGCCAATCATCAAAGCGGTGACACAAAGAGCTGTCAGGATCAGAAAGCGGCTCCCCATCTTGGCAGCCTGCTTTGTGGCGGCAATGTAGGTTTCGTTTCCCTGCTTCATGCCTGCGTGCTGAAGATCCAATAAAAATGCTTCGATCAGTTCATACAGATCGTCTAAGTCATCCACATATTCACTGGTAAACTGGTCATACAGATTTCCGTTTACATATATCTTTACGCCAGATTGGTTTACTTCGACCTTGCAGTAGAGCCGTTTTAGAATCAGACTGTCTCCCGAGAATTCCAGCTGATACTGAGGATATTGCGCTTTTAGGCGCTCATACAATTTTTTGAGTTCGTTTTCTTGATACATAGGTAACCTCCTTCAAGTAAGAGATTGAGATTTTAATCAGCATTTCTGCTGTTAATGTTTCTGGTTATATGTAAGTTTTCATTTTGTTCAGGAAGATGTCCAGATTTTCTTCCTGCGTAGTAAACCCATAGACTTTTTTAGATATTCGGAACTTTATCATATCTATATGCCAACATTATAGCATTTGTCTGTTTTTTCGTCATCATTTTTCTACTGTTTGACTGGGAATTTAATGGTAAACAAATTGTGAATATATCTATTGCAATTTTACAAAAAGAAAAGCCTCATCCCTCGCTGATTGAGAGATGAGGCGAAATGATTATGCTGTAATCTCCGGGATTTCTCCGACAAAGTTATAAACGATTCTGACTTCCTGCACTTTCTGTCCGTCAATCTTCTTGACTTCGCCCACCAAAATTTTGCTGATGAGCCGGTTCAGCACCGCTTCATCCAGTTCTTCAATGGCTGCATAGCGCCGGATTTCTTTGATGAAGGTGCGGACTTCATTTTCCTGTTCGTCAGAGTGGCGCATCATCAACAGTAGGTCTTGCAGGCGCTTCTGGTTGGCTTCCTGCTCTTGTTCCAGTGTTGCTGTCAGCTTCATAAAACGCTGCTCAGTCAGGATTCCTTTTGCCTTATCGGTATATAGGCTCAGGAACATCTCATCAATTTCACGATTCCTGCTTTCCAGTCGTTGACATTCCTTCTGTGTCTGGGAGGCATCCAGAAGATACCGGCGCTCCATCCGGCTGCTCAACCGCTGATAAAAAGCATCGGCATCTTTGAGCGCAGTCTTTGCCAGTTCCTGAATATCTTTCAGCACAAGGTTGTATAAATCTCTGGCTTCGATCTTGTGGCTGGTACAGGCGTTCTTGCCCAGCCTGTTGTAGGTTTGGCAGATATAATACGCCTTATCAATCGGTTCCCGCTGTTCGCCGGTAAAACGGTTCTTTCCGGTTCTGCCAACCTTTTCATACCGCACCTGCATGGACTTTCCGCAAGTCGCACAATAAATGATACCGTGGAACAGGTTATAAAAGGGGCAGGAGTTGCCCTTCATAATGGTTGGTCTGCGGTCAATGGTTTCCTGCACCTGCTCCCATTCTTCCGGGGAGATGATTGCTTCATGGCAATCCTCGATAATTTCCCAGTCCTCACGAGGGATAATGTCATAGGTGTTGGAGCGAATCCCTTTCTGATGTGTCCGGCAGACCAGATGTGCGCCCTTATAAAAGGGATTCCGCAGGATATGGCTGATTCTTGCACTTCCCCATGAATAGTAATTTACATCACATTCTGTGTTGCTTTTTACTCTGGTGATCGGGACTTTATCATCCATGAGCTGCTTTGCAATCCGCATACATCCCCAGCCATCCAGCGCCATATCATAGATTTTTCGGATTACCGGTGCTGTCTCAGGGTCACGGATCAAATGTCCCTTATCCTCCGGGTCACGCATCAAACCGAGGGGCGGCTGCCCACCACAAAACTTCCCCTGCCGGGAACGGGTCATACGCCCTGCCAGCACCTTTTTAGAAATATCCCGGCTGTACATATCGTTCAGGATATTCTTAAACGGCGTAATGTCCATTTCCTGACGGGTCAGGCTGTCCACTCCGTCTGTAATGGCAATATAGCGTACATTGTGTTTTGGGAAAAAGATTTCGATATAGCTGCCAGCTTCGATATAATTCCTGCCCAGTCTGGACAGGTCTTTGGTGATAACGCAGCCGATCTTTCCCGCCTCAATATCGGCAATCATGCGCTGAAAAGAAGGGCGGTTGAAATTGCGGCCTGTATAACCGTCATCCACATAATACTCATACTGGAACATTCCGTTTTTTTCGGCAAAGTCCCGGAGCATAAGTTTCTGGTTGCTGATGCTCATGCTCTCATTATCGCCGCCATCCTCCAGAGAGATACGGCAATAAAGGGCTGTGATTTTCTGATTAACTTGTTTTTTCCTGCTCATAGTGTTCTCCTTCTATGAACAGGGACACGATACCATTATAATACCATGTCCCTGTCCATGATTCAACTGCTTTACGCCGCTTTCTGTGCCATTTCCCGATGCTCCAACCATTCCTCGAAGTGTTCGCAGGTCTGACGCTCGATCAGCTGCTCAAAGGCTTCCCGCATGGTTTTGTCCCCAGAAAACTCACGAACCACTACAAACTGGACTTTTTTATTCTGCTTCTTGTTTTTCTCCATAGGCTACCTCCATAGAATAGGGGATCAGACGGTGGCTGCGGCAACGAAGTCCGGCAACGGACATCAAAAAACCTGTAAACTATCGTCTGACCCTGATTTCTTACTTTTCAAATTTTTTTATAAAATCTCGTTGCTTTCGTTGCCGAAAACATAGATAGATCATAAAAAGCCTTTACTTGCGGGCTTTTTCTATATCAAAACCATAAATTTATCAGCAACGAACCCGGCAACCAACCGGCAACCATCCCGGCAACAGACCGTCCTTGTCAGGCGATCCACTCCTGCGGAAGTTCCAGCTGACGGCATTCTTCTTCACTCAGTTCTACAAATCCACCTTCGTTGCTGGGTAGTTCGTTGCCGGAAGTGTCCCGTTCCCAGCCCTTTTGTCTGCCATATCCGGCAAACATCCGGGGATTGGAAAAAGGCTTCCAACCGGTCACGACCGTGTTCATGATCTCATTGATATTGTGGAGCTGCCACCGCTTCGGCTCATCAAAGGTATGTCCCAGAGCCTCCTTGAACAGCTGTTTTGAGCAGACCATGTTTCCGGTGTAGTGTTCCAGAAATCCCTGTATCTGTCCGGCTTCGGTGTCCTCCGGCATGAAGTCTTTCTGTACCTCCACCAGTTGACGCTGGATGGACTTGCTGAATTTCATGGAATATTTGCCGCTGTGGTAAATGCTCATAGCTTCTGCCCATACCTGCAACAGATACGCTCTGGAAGCGTCCTCGTCCTCCAAAATGTGAACCTCTGCATTCTCCGGGTAAATCATGATTGGGAGAAAGCGCCGGTTCCCGGCTCGATCCAGCGGCAGAAAGTCCAGCGTATTCGAGGAACCACCGAACACACACTGCCGAAGCCGGTCTTTAGGCTGAGATTCATAAGGTGTCCGGTAGGTTTCCTTCTGTCGGCTAATAAAGGAACGGATTTCTTCAATGCTCTTTGCGCTGCTGGTGGCAAGCATCTCTGACATCTCAATGATCCAGTGACCTTGCAGCTTTTGGAATACCCGGTCGTCATCCAACTTTTTCAGGTCATCAGAGAACCATTCGTCCCGGATCGCCAGCAGTCGGAAGAAGGTGGACTTCCCGGCACCCTGACCGCCCACCAAACAAAGCATTTCCTCATATTTGGAACCGGGACGGAATACCCGGCGTATAGCACCCAGCAGGAAATGTTTCAGCATTTCTTCCACATAGTCACTTTCATCAGCACCAAGAAAATGGTGCAGACAGGATCGGATGCGTGGTGTACCGTCCCAGACAAGGCTGTTCAGTACATCCTGAATTGGATGGTAACAATTTTCGTTTGCTACGATAGAAAGGGCAGCCGTGATCTTTTTCTCACTGGTCAGCTCATAGTTTCTCTCAAAATAGAGGAGAAGATATTTCACATCAGTATCCGTCAGAGCGCTGGTATTCCTGCGCCAGCCCAAGTCCTGTACAATGTCTACCCGGTCTGTCAGGAGATTAAGCCGGATGGCATCCCGCAGGAGTGGATCGCAGCAGAACACAATCCGGCAGTTGTCGATGGTGTTGGCTGTTTTTCCCTTGTCGGTAACAGAAAGGCTCTGCCGCACCTCATCAACGCTCTGTTCCGGCGCTATGGCTTCGGCTGCGCTCATCACAGCCTGCTGGGTGGCTGGCGATAAACTCTGATATTCGCTGTTCAATTTTCCTCACCTCTTTTCCATACTCAGCAACTACAAAAGCTCGTTCTTCTATGCTGTCAGACAGAAGAAGATCCAACAGATATTCGATATATGGCTGCCTGTGCAGAGCCTCCACAAACAAAGGATTCCAGTCATCCTCCGGTTGTTTGGGCGCATATTCTTCTTTCCATCGTTCCAGCAAACGCAGGTAGTCGCACAGCACCCGAAAACATTTCTGCTCTGCCTGCCGGTATCGCATTTCCTCGCTGATTTTTCTTTTGATTACTCTCTTTTGTGGCGGATCGTGGCCTTTGCGGTCAAAGCTGATTGAGAAGTCCTCTGCCAGCTTTAAGGCAGCTTCTTTACTGCTTAGTCCAAAAAGACGGGAAGTGAAATCAATCACATCTCCATCTGCCTGACAGGCAAAACAATGGAACCGTCTGTCCACCTTCATGCTGGGATGCCTGTCATCGTGAAACGGGCAACAAGCCATCCCGTTGCGTCCTACTGAAATTCCATAAACCAAAGCAGCCTGCCTTGTGGTAACAGACTGTTTTACTGCTTCAAATACATTCGTTTCTTCCACCTCCAAACAATGCAAAAGGCATCCGGTTTCCATAGAAAATCAGATGCCTCACAATTCCATATCCTGTTTTCTTGTTGGAGCAATCCGTCCTTCACGCTCCCAGCGCTCCCGGTTCTCCCGATCAGCGTCCAGTTTGCCTTGTGCCAGCTTCTCCTTAATGGATTTTCTGGCTTTATTTTTGATCTGCTCTTTGCCAGCCTGTTTGACCTCCGGTTTTAACAGCACCGCCTGTACCTTTTTGAGAACTTTTTCAGCAGACTGCTGTAATTTTTCTCGCACCCTACTCAGCAGAGTGTTCGCTATCTTCACAACTTCTGGCGAATTTTTGGCATTGGGCGATACCACGCTCTTTCGATATTTTTCAATTACTTCCATATCTTCAAGCTGGGTTTGTTCCCGAACCTTGTCGGTCACAACCTCCACCGCCTTGTCATAGGCTGCACCAGAAACATCTTCCAGTAAGGTTTCTACATCCTCAATTTTTAGCGTCAGTTCCTCCAGCTTTTGCTCCTGTGTCGCCAGCTGCTCCTTCTGCTTCATCAGGATATAATCCTGCTTTTCCAAATAGTCACGCCCACCATAGGACGGCTCCTGTTCCAGATGCAGCCCATGCCGTTTGGCAATGTCAAATAAGATTGTCCGACAGACTGCATCAAAAGTCTGTTTCCGGTTATTGTGCTTTCCTTTTGGCTGTTCCGGTTTAGGGAGAGGGATACCCAGTTCCTCCAACGCCTTTTCCTGCTGGGGGCACAGCTCTCCATACCGATTTTCACAGTCAAATACATGGCGCTCATGGATGTGCGGAGTCCCTTCATCCAGATGGAGCGCCCAGTCTAAAATGTGGATATGAGAACCGAAACGGTTTTCAAATTCCTCATAAAATTCACTGACAATGAGCGCTAAAGTCTCCGGCGGAACGGATTCTTCCATAGTGCCGATCTGGTAGATGCTTTCTTCTGGACAGGTCTTGTTATTTTTCAAAAGATCATCCACAGTGCGATTGCGCTCAATGTGCCGGGTTTTCTCGTTCCGGGCGTTCTGAGCATTGACATGGTCGGCATAATGCTCGTAGTAATACATCCGTTCAATTTCCTCAAAGCTGAAATCCGGCTGCTCTGGGTTTTCCCGAAAGTCGTGGGTGGTAAAGCCCCGGTAACAGTCCCAGTACACATTTTGTCTGGCACGCTCAGCGTCAATGTGTTCGCTGTTTTCTACATCGAACCGACGGTCATTGTGCCGGGGATTGTAAGTGCCATGCTTCCCAGATCGTCCATTGTGTCTTGTTAATTTCAAACATTTTTCCTCCTTCCTGCAAAGATGTTCCGGGCTGGGGAGGGCGGCAAAGCCGCCAGACCTGCGAAGTTTTGCGTCAGGTAATACCCAGTACGAGTAGACGCACGCATCAACTCACTGGGCAATGGCTGCCGCCCTTAACCTGCACAAAAGACTTCGCTCTCCGCTCTGCTCCAGATTTAGTTACTATTCTCCGGCACCCTTCCATTCCCCTTTGCCATCCATTCGAAAAAAGCAATTTTACTAACCTTAATTAATCTGCCGCTTCGAAATGCCGGAAAACCGGGTGTATGAACCAGTTCATAAGCCGTTACTCTGGAAATCCCCATAATCCGCTGAATATCAGCCACATCCAGTACAAGAGGCAGTTCATCATAATTGTTTAATCTCTTATTTTCACTCATGTTGTTCCTCCATTTTTGATCTCATTTTTTTAGCTTCTCATTGCCGTTTTATCTTTCCTGTTTCCTGAGTCATACTGCTGTCAAGGCATACAACACGTCATCCATTCGGATGCGCTCACTTCTTTTATCGAAGGTCATGGCGGTTTATCTCAGGTTAGACGGTCATAAAGTTGTCAAAGTACACTGCATAGTACGAAATTACCATGCAATCGTATCTTATCAATCTCATCTTGACTTTTCAATACTTTCGCGATACCATAAATGTAACTAATATTATATTTTTTAAAATTACCATACAAAACAGGAGCAAATAGAAATGGCTTATCAATTTATAAGGCAAGAACCTTGCTACGACCACATCCTCTTCGTTCTGGCATTGGATAGAGACAAAATGAAGGAGCGAATTTTAATCGGAACGGAACAGCAAATCCGTTTTCGACTGGACGGAAATAAAGATAACGATGTCATATATGATATAACACGTCCTCTAGGACGTTTTCTGATAGATTTTGAATATGATAAAGAAAAGAACTGGAATATATATGGACTTGCTCCCCTACGTGATGCATTGCACACTAACCGTTGGAAACAGCCTGCACTGGAACAGACTGCTGGTGATTTTCTGGCAAAAAAATATCTCACCGGTGATCCGGTGAGAATGTATGCTACATTCCGTATTTGGAATGAATATCTTGTTACAAGGGAATATCGTGACCGTAATACTGCCTGTGATCGTTTTATAGAAAAAATCCAAATTTTGACTCAGGCATTCCAAACAGAAAATGTCATGAATTTTAATTCTGATACCGGAAAACCAGAACGCTTTCATACTGGCAGTCTTTATTTCCGCAACACTCCTGCTGAAATCACTCGACTTGAACTTTGGTTTCCGGATAATAGGCGCAGAACAGAATGCGTAGCTGCCTACAGCTCTTTTTATCCGCTTATCACTTATTACTTGAATCGGCTGAATGACTGGGGCCTTTGTTTCCGTCAGTGCAAAGTCTGTGGAAAATATTTTCTGGCAAAAAACCAGCGTTATGAACTATGCAGTGATAAGTGCCGTAAAGCACAGGCACTTCAAAATAAAAGGGAATTTGATGAACGAGCCAGAGAAAATAACTATGATTTGCTTTATAAAAATGAATGCCAGAATTGGCGTAATAAAATCAATAAATCCAAAAAAACTGCTGATTTTCCGATTGAACGTCTGGAAGAAATGAAAACTGCGTTTGACCTTTTTAAGAAAGAAGCTCTGCGGCGTAAGAAAGCTGTAAAGGCAGGAACAACCAAGCCAACGGAATTCACGGACTGGCTGTATCAGCAGAGCAATATTATCTTGAAACTCAGCGAAATCTGAATCCATCCCTGTAAAGGAAAGGCAGCGAATTTACTCGCTGCCTGCCCTCTCATTAAACTTGTATCCTACACCCCAGACGGTTTGAATATATACCGGGTTGCCCGGATCATCTTCTATCTTCTCACGAATATGGCTGATATGACTCATGACAATATTGTAATCGCCAGAATAGGCTTCTTTCCAGACTACATCATAAATCTGCTCCTTACTAAATACCCTTCCTGGATTTTGTGCTAATAACTGCAGGATTTCAAACTCGGTGTAAGTTAATTCTATTTTTCTATTATCACGAACAACTTCCCTCCGTTTCAAATCAATCGCTATACCCTTATGCCTTATTTTCGATTGAAGTTGTATTTCCTGAAAAAGGAATTTTTCTCTGCCGGAATCTAACACGGAAATAACAGAATTTACCAACTCTTCCTCATCTCCCTCGAATGATACCAGCAATATTTTTCCCACTTAATCATCCTCGTTTCATTTAGCACTAACTTAATGCTTCGCCTCTGAATTATATTCCGCAAATGTTTCCGTTTCCGGATTAAATTCAGTAAATAATTCCTGCATTCTATTTTTGCTTACTTTTTGAAAGCTGCTGATCTTTCCACTTTTGTCTCTCGTTACTTCAATGTACATAGTGCCGTTGCTGTTAGAAAAGATTCCCCTTCCCTCATCATATAAATCTGCTATAATCTTACCATTATAAACCCAGTTTCCTTGAGCATCACAGGATACTCCATAATCAGCATACTCCTGTGGAACAGCAATATTAAGACCTTTTCCCTCTTCACTGCTATATTCGCCCATGTCATCAGCCGCTATGTTCTCACTTCCTCCTTCTTCAAAAACAGATCCTTTCATTTCATCTGCAGTTACAGCTTCTCCGCCGGAACTTTCAACCAATGCCGCCGGTTCTGACCAAAAATCATCTGATAACGGTTCTGCCTTTACGTCTGTGATGGTGCCATAGTTTTCCCTTTGCACTTCAACTCGAAGCGTACCTCCACGTTTGGAACTTATTGTATAAGTACCCGGCTTAAACTCATCCCGGAAATATCCAATGGTCTTTCCATCATACATCAGAAATCCTGTTTCTTTCTGGTAAGTTATTCCCGCTTTTGCATATTCAGAAAGCTGTTCTTCGCTGAATACATTTTCATTACTGTCTTTATTTTCGGTGACCGTTTCTGCTTCCTGCTTCGCATATTCTATATTTTCCGGAGAATATGCCATTGTAATTCCCACTGCATCATCAGATGATTTCGACAACTTCATCCCATCTTTTATTTTTTGAAGATTATCCTCATAAAGTGCAATCGTCTCATCTACCTTTTCCTGTGTCCATACAAACCATCCGTCGCCGCCTGTATAAGCTTTTTCACCAATCATAGACTGCAGAACTTCTTTTTCCTCGTCCAGCCATTTCGCATACTCTTCTGCTGTCCACCATTCCACATCCGAACTTGAAAGTGATTCATCTTCCCGGATATTCACTTCGTTTAAAGCAACTGTTGTTTCACCGTTTTCTTGCGCTGTCTCTGTCTTTTTCTCCAAGGATGATGCGGAAGTTGCAAATCCACCTGTCACGCAAATTACCAATACTGCACTTATAATTACTGCAAACTTAGATGTCTTCTTTATCTTCATAATTGCTCTTATCCTCTCTTCAATCGCATTTTTACTGAAACTGTTACATAATGGTGTCAGTCCGCTCTTTTTTTCTTCCATAGATATTAAAGCAGTTGCATATACCGACTTTATATCCATTCCAAATCTACGGACTACGGTTTCGTCACAGGATAATTCCAAATCTCTGTTAAAAAGAATATACATTACCCACACAAGAGGATTAAACCAATGAATGCATACTGCAGCAATCATTATCAGCTTTGTAAGCATATCAAGCCGTCTGATATGCACATATTCATGTTCCAACACATAACGAAGCTGATAAATATTTTTCCATTCTGTATTTTTCGGCATTAAAATAACTGGGCGAATCACACCATAAGAAAGTGGTGCAGCTATGGTTTCTGTCTGCCGGATGGATAGACTCCTTTTTAGTGGATGTTTTTCCTTCCATGCTTCCAAAATATCATTTTCAACAGGCAGCGAAAATCGAAATTCCCGATAACATTTTATATAGGAAACCGCAAAAAATCCAAAACAAAGTAACAGACCTGCCAGCCATATTACACTCAAAATCGAAATGGATTCTGTTCTCTGCACCATAGCCTCTGATAATCCATTTGCTATCTCAGGCATATTACCATGAATGGGTAAAAATGTTGTCGTTTGCGCCGTTCTCACTGGGTTTATATCAGAATAAATACTCTGCAACAGAGAATAAATACTTGTGACTGATTTTATGGAAAATGGAACTAATAACCGTATTAATGCAATCCACCATAAAATCAAAAATGTTTTCTTCGGTAATCTGTTGATAAGCACAGCCCTTAATACCACAATAAGTAAAATAATAACCGTTCCCAGAAAACTCATTTGCAGCAGGCTCATATACATCACCTCATTCCAATTCACTGACGATCTGCTTCAGGTTCTTAATCTGCTCCATAGAAAGTTTTTTTCTGCCAAGAAGTGCCGCAAACAACTTGTCAACAGATCCATCATATATCTTATCAATAAGTTCATCTGTTTCCAGATCCTGTACCTGTTCTTTTGCTATAAGCGCATGGCACATAAATCCCGGTTCCGTTCGTTCAATCGCGCCTTTATTGATACACCGCTTAATCAATGTATACGTTGTGTTTTTATTCCAGCCGACTTCTCTGTTTAAAGTATCTGCAACATATTTCGCTGGCACGTCACCATCCTTCCACAGAACATCCATTACCTTTAATTCCGAATCAAAAAGTTTGATATTTTCCTCTGTCACTTGTTTCGCCTCCTATAAGACTACAGTAGTCTGTTCTTGTTTTCAGACTACCACAGTCTTATAGCATTGTCAATCATTTTCTGTCGCTAGGAAAAGAAAAACAGCCAGCCTTTCGGCTGACTGCTCCATACTAAATATAAACCATTTCGTTCAGTACAATTTCTTCTGCTCTGTTTCTAATATTATTACACCGTTGTACCCAAAGCATAGCATCTTTCCGCTTCAATTCCTCCGTCACTCCCTCAGCCGCTTTCATCTGATCAACAATACACGTAAACCGTTCCTCCGCTTGTTCGTCCAAATCCTCCAGATAGCTCCAAAGTTTTCCGGTCAGCAGTAAACTGGAATATCTACCGTAGCACTGCTTTTTCAGATACTCCCTGTGCATTCGTCCCCACTTACCGATAGATCACTTTTCCTCCGGCAGCTTCAAGTCTGGGATATAATAATCCCCGACAAGTACATAATCAATGCCATTCTCCGTAATTCTTGTTTTCAAATCCTTCATGGTTCGTTCCTCCTCGGTTTTTCTTATTCTATTACCCAAACGAACCGTTCTATATTGTTACTTCCATATGTACTGTACTCTTACTAATTCCAAATTGTTTGGCGCATTGTCTTATCGTAGCATTATATTTAATTATGTAGTCAGCACTCTCAAGCACTCTTTCTTCAATATATGATTTCAAAAAAACCTCTGCAGAGAACATACTTTCTATATTCTATGCAAA
>OHRG01001097.1_pt1 | contig 14631 bp, 10 predicted proteins | sample 1578351 | NCBI WGS metagenome assembly OHRG01 (sample SAMEA3879599, study PRJEB24766) | human gut metagenome | biome: human-associated habitat; feature: feces | place: USA | collected 1985/1987
CATAATCCGAACGCAATAATTTATCAATGTGAAATACTGCCTTGTCTGAAAATAACTTTAACTTTTTATCTATTTTTACTCTCTATAAACTATCAAGTGGTAAAATGTTGAAAGCAAAACTTTCTAAAAATACTCTATAATAAACTCAATTACTTTCTTAATCATAATTATCTTCATATCTCTTATAGTTATTTGTGGCAAATCTGGCCAACCATGTATCAGGCGGAAGTGTCCATAAAATCACCAAAATCCACACTATGATACCGATAGCCCTGTAAACACCACAAAGCTCCGTGCATGGTGCAATATCCAGACACGCAAATACAGAAAAAACACCACAAATAATAAATGCAATACCAAAATACACCAACCAAAAATTATTCTCCCAGCGATTCTCAAAGAAAAACCCTTTTATTTTTCTCCGCTGTAATATAAGCAATACCACACCGGCTATAGTCATCGCTATATTAGCCGCTTGATAAACATATATTCCCAATATAAATGCAAGTAGTATCGCAGAAATAAAGACTCCGCATATTCTTGCTCCGGCTATGCCATCACTTGACACTTCATCTTTTATATTACTCATAGCACCTTTAATCTGTATTATAAAAAATACCAAATAAAACATAAGACCTGCTATCACAAGTCCAAGCCATTTGGGCAAGCCGAAAACTGCTTCTCCGATAAAGCTGCCTATTGCCAAAACACATAATTGTATGAATAAAATTTTTAAATTCTTCTTCATATTCCCCCTTATTTTGTCACTCCTGTTTGCAACCGTTCCTGACTCTTCAACTGTTGTTAATTTCTTTATATCCTATAATCCATATATCTTCAATCATAAATACATGAATGACACGAATTCGTGCATGTTTGACACTCAATCAATAATTTTCGTTTATATAAATACAGTACCACTTATTCTAAATTGTTTTCAACACCTATTTTTATCATATTGTATTATACCTCTTGAAATTATCTATAACCCAATTATAGACAAACTCACAGTATTTTTCAAACAAAATAATTATAACCATAGATGCCATAAATTTTAATATGATATGGCAAGAGCCAATACCAAACCGTGAGATAAAAAGGCTCTATAACACTAAACGTTTAATATGTCTTAAATACGCGATATCACAAGCTTTCCATCCTGCACATCAACCCTGACCTTATTAGACTCTATCCCCGCTGCCTCAAGCATCTCATCAGTGAGTTTTATCCTGTGCGCCTTGTCCAATACCGTATATTCCATTGCAGGGTGTTTCTTCAATTTCTCCGTACTTACCTTTCCGTCAGATATAAGCACTGTGCGGTCTACACGACCTGCAAGTGCCATATCGTGTGTCACTATGATGATGGTTATACCAAGCTCTTTGTTCAGCTTATGAAACAGCTCATAGATTGTATCAGCAGTCCTTGTATCCACGGCTCCGGTCGGCTCATCCGCAAGCAGTATGTCCGGCTTATTTGCCAGTGCCACCGCTATCGCTGCGCGCTGCTGCTCTCCTCCCGATAGCTGAGCCGGAAGCTTATCCTTATGCTCCTGTAATCCCACTGCATTTAACAGTTTAAGGGCATAGCTTTTATTATTATCCTTGCGTTTTTTTATAATTTCTCCGTGTTTTAAATTATCGGTATTTCCGGTATTTTCAAACATCATCACTGCCTCGACATTCTGCAGCACAGTCAGGTATGGGGACAGATTTTTGGCACTTTTCTGCCATACAAAGCCCACCTTGTCCCTGCGGTATCTCACCATTTCAGCTTCTGAATATGTGGAAATATCTTTTCCGTCAATAGTGAGTACTCCAGCCGTTGGTGTTTCCAGTCCTCCTATCATATTTAAAAGGGTGGATTTTCCGCTGCCGGATTTTCCTATTACCGCAAGCATCTCCCCTGTTTCCACCGTCAGGTCAAGCCCCTCCAGTGCCATCACCTTTTTATCGTCTGTCTCATATATTTTTACCAGTCCATCGCAATTTATCATCTGGTTTTCCCCCTTTTAATTTAAATTACTATGCCGTCACTAAGCTCAAACACTTCATCTCCCAGCTCCATCAGGTTCGGATCATGCGTGGTCATAACTATTGTGATGTCCTCATCGTCTATCAACTCACGGAACAATCGCATGACTTCAAATCCAGAAGCGGTATCGAGTGCTCCTGTCGGCTCATCCGCAAAGACCACCTTCGGGCGATGAACCACAGCGCGCGCTATCGCAACTCTCTGCTGCTCACCTCCCGATAGTTGTTCCGGCATATGGTTCATGCGCTTTGAGAGTCCGACACGCTCCAGCAGCTCTGATACTCTGTCATGCGTATTCTCATTTATCACATCGGTTTTTGCATCTCCAATGTCATTATCCATTTCAGTCAAATTCTTTTGTATCTGACGTTTATTTTTCGCAAGTCTAAGGGCAAATTCCACATTCTCATATGCCGTCATCGTGGGAATTAGTGCTATAGACTGGAATACAAATCCCATCTCATACCGCCTTAGCATTTCCCGGTCTTTCTCGGTCATCTGCTCGAGGTTTTTATTCAGAAACTGCACACTTCCCTCTGTCGGCATATCAAGCGCACTAAGGATATTAAGAAGTGTGGTCTTTCCGGAGCCGGAACGCCCTTTTAAGATGGCAAGTGTTCCTTTTTTTATCTCCATGGATACTCCGTCAAGTGCGTGGACTGTTGTACCATCTCCCGCCTTGAAATATCTTTTTATATTTTGAGCAATTATCGCATTTTCCATATGTCACGACCTCATTTTTTACATGCTAACTATCTTCTCCAAGCCTTAGTGCCTGTGCTATCTTCATACTCTTAAGCAGTCTGCTGATAACCACATAGCATACGGCTACAGCCACGAAAAGTACTCCTGCAAGCTCCAGCATATCAGATTGATAAATATATACATTTACTCCGATATTGTGTTTCTGCGGCAGATATATGATCGATATGAGCCTTACAAACATCGCTGTTGCAGTTATACCTATGCCTGCTCCCGCAAGAAGCGGCAGAAATGATAAAAATATCTGCTCGTTTAAAAGCATTGCTTTTACCTCTCTCATTCTCATTCCCATTGCGCGGTATATACCAAACTGCAGCTCCCTCTGTTTTAGTGTCATAACCCAATACAGCAAAAATCCTACTGAGCACACTATCAGTGAAAGTATAAAACTTAATGTAAACATACCGTTTGTGATCTGCACTGTGGCTGAGTTTTTATTCTCTTCTATAAGCTGCTGCGCGGATGTTATATTTTTGTATATATCATCCACCGTTTTTCCCTTTGACAGGTTCATCCACACACTGTACGGTGTCATGCCGAACTTTTCCACAACCGTAGCATAATTTGCAACGATCAGGTATTTCTCCTGCTCGGTCACATTTCCTTCTGCATCTGTCTCATAGGTGTAACGCTCGTAGCCCGGAAAACCTTTTACTATGGCACATACCTTTGCATTCTCGGATGCGTAGATCTGATCATCATCGACAGCCTCCGGTACATACCTTGAGTAATTTAAGCTGTCACCAACTTTAAGTCCCAGATCTTTTGCCAGATTTGACGAAATGATGACTCCGTCCGGCTCTTTTGCCAGCTCATTCAGGTAATTGAACCAGTGAGCGTCATTAATATCATCATTTTGGTCACTCTGCAATTTCGCAGTCTCACCGAATTCTTTTGTGTTTATCGCCATAAGATATGCATCCGAAACCGAACCACTGCCTGCGGAAATGTCTACCCTCTCGTCCTCAAGCACACGCGTGACACCGTCACAGATGCCCTCATTTTTGAGCGACTCGTATTTACCGAAATCAGGCTCGTCATACATCCAGTTTACAGAGCCATTTTTATTGTACTGTATCCTGAGTCTGAAATCTTCGTTGTATATCGCATCACAGCCCACATTGTAGACGATCCGTTTTTCCATATTGCTGTTCATGGTGCGCGCCATATTCGCGTCAAAAATACCGCCAGCCACTGTCATGATAAGAAATACTGCCAGAAATCCCTGATTGTATCTGGTTCGTTTCAGCTGTAAAAATGATGCATACATTGCCGGAGAAAAATGCTTTTTAAAGAGCCGGTCCACAAGCAGAATAACAAGTCCGGTAAGTCTTACGCACAAAAGTGCCGCTGCAAATATAAAAAGCGAATTGTCCAGTATCATGACAGGATCTATGCTCCTGTTCTCAAGAACAGATATCGCAAGCGTACTCTTCTGCTTGTTGTAATTGTAAAGCAGATATGCTGACAGAGCCAAAAGTATAACGTCTATAAAGCATTTCTCCCAAAGAGGCTTTTTCTTTGATATTCGTCCCCTACTGCTGCGCTCTGATATGGCATCCTTTGATTTTTTCCACACCGGAACTGTGATAAACAGCACCATGATAACTGCCGCTGCCACCGCATAGACAAGCATCTGCCATACAAATTTGTAAGTGCTTATATCCTTTGCCGTAAATCTTAAAAATCCGTCTGTAGATGCGGCAGCCCGGCACATTATATATCCGAGTACTATTCCGAGTACACAGCCCGCAAACGCTATTATTCCCGACTGCTGTAAGTACAAAATAAATACCTGTAATTTTGTCGCACCGCGGCTTCTTAAAACAAGTATGTCATTTTGCTCGAGCGAAAGTATCTGTACAGATATCATTCTTATAAATAAAATCAAAAGCACAAGACACGGCAGCTCCAACGCCCAAAGCATCAGCTTTATCGTCTTCTGTTGTGTAAAAAAGCGCTCCAGCGTATCACGGATGTTGTCATTGTAGAGCTTGTCAGCATCCTTAAACTGCTCCATATACCCGTCATAAAGTGAGGCATTTTCCGTGTTGATCTGCCTGTAATCCAGCATGATAAAATCACTGTAGCTGATATTGTCCTCACTGTAATACTGCATCATTTCGTCAAAAACATCCTGCGAAACAAATATCACATCGCCCATATCCGAAAGCGTCTTGGCCCAATATGGATCGTTTATATCTTTTTCACGGCAGATCTGTGATATGACGAAAGAAATTTCCTTTTTCCCACTGCCATCAGGTACATGTAAATAGATTTTTTCACCTGCTACAAGTCCGTAGTGATCCATTGTCTTTTCGCTTATACTGCATTCGAATGTGGCTGTGTCAGTCTGAGATTTTACAACATCCGCGTACTCCGAAAGTCCCGGCAGATATCCTATTGTAAAATAATGGTTAAGTCCTCCAAACTCTGTATCTGCGCGTCCTCCTGAGAGTGTGATAAGCTGCTGTGAGGAAACCTTGTTTATATCCACATATTCAGTCCACTTCTTTTCGTATCCTGACAGCTTATCAAGCACTGACTGCGAATCAGGATAATCTGCCACCGCATATGTTCCCTCGCGGCTCATCCGTGCTGGAAACTCACTCTGCTGTGTGGCATGATCCGTAAAAAGTCTGTCGAGTATCTGATTTCCCGCACCCTTTTCAAACATAGGGTGGCACACAAAAAGTGCTATAAACAAAGCCACTCCCATAAGCAGACACAGATTTAACCATTTTCTGTTTTTTAATTTATTAATTACGAAGCCAAACATATTTCATCGCCCTCATCAATACCGTAAAGCACAAGTGTATTGCTGCCTGATGTATAATCGCCCAATATTACCGGCTGCTTTACCACGCTGTCCCCATCAATTTTCCACACATAGTATGATATATCATCTTTGTCCATAGGATTGACCTGCTTGTGTATGATCGAAGTCGGCACCACTACCACCTTTTTAAAAGAAACATAAGAAAACTTTACAGCAGATGCCCTAGTCAGATCATCCGGTATTCCATTGTCAAGTTTTATATAAAATGCTGCATTTCCATATCCCGAATCTGTGTTTCCGGTAATATGCACACCTTTATCATCCTGATTTATATATCCCTTTTGAGCTTCCCTGCCGTAACCGGCAAAACCGATACAGCTTCCGTAGATCGTTGTACCGTCCAGCTCAAGTGATACGCGCTCTCCCACATCTGCTATATTGTCCTTATATACTTTATAGCTATTGCTATCCTTTACCTGAACCAGCAGTACGTCCGTGGAATTTCCGGTTATCTGCAGGATATCTGAGCCTTCCTCCACATTATCTCCTGCCTTGACACTCACCTTTGAAACTTTTCCGTCATTTTTGGCATATACTGAAATATTTCCTTTGCCGTCATTTCCTGAACTTATGCTGTCATATGCTAACTGTAGCCGGGAAAGCTGATAGGTGTGGTCTGCACCTGCAAGTTTTTTCTGCAGATTCAATAATTGTAAATTCAGTTTCAACTGCTGCTCATCATATGCTGTATCCGGCTTTTCATCCTGCCGGTTATTTTCTTCTGCGCTACTACCACCTTCAGATAAATCTTTTACCTGTTTATCGTAATCTGCGAGCTTCTGCGCATAGGATTCATTCTCCGAGTCGATCGCATTTTTCGCCTCTGTTATGGCAGCTTTGCCCTCTCCGGTATCCACCACGTAAAGCAGCATGCCCTTTTCTACCGTATCGTCCTGCTTCACATTGACCGATACGATCTGCCCTTCATAATCACAGGTTTCGGTTATCGTCCCTGCGTCAGATCTGCTGTAGCGCACACCGTAGTTTGCTATATCAAAATCAGACCTTGTTACAGTATATTTGCTATACTTTGTCGGAACCTGATCTGTAGAATTATAGTAGACCAGCTCCCCCTCTTTTAAGCCCTCTGTGACCTGTGTATAGTTTTCATCAGACTCACCTGTTGTTATGATGCGTTTCTCGCGGCCGCCCTCATCATTTTTCACATAGACATATCTGGTATCGCCATCCTTATAGATGGAATCTTTTCCCACGACAAGTGCCTGATTTGCTTTTGTCTTTTCAAAATATACCGGATACATCTGTCCTGCCGTAAGAGACGGCTTTTCCCTGCTTTCCACGCACACATCCGGATAGCGGTTGTTTATCTTCGAAAGTACCAAAACCTCTGATGTATATTGAGACTCGGTGACATCATATTTTTCGCCATCGACTATCACATATTTCTTGTCATAATCGCTGTATTTGTACTCATTTATGGCTGTATCTTTTATATCCAGCACAAGGTCATCCGTATCTGAGACAATGACTATATTCTCGCATGCCGCAGCAGACCTTCCATCTGTCAGCTTCTTAGTGTAAGTGACAAGACCGCTGTGGACTGCCTTAAGCGTTCCATCATCAACGATCTGCTGATATAAAGCCATCTGCTCATTGATCTTTTGCACGCGGTATTCGTGAAGCTGCTTATCGTACCGCTGATTTTCCTGTTCTGTGGCAATCTGCGTATTGTAATCCTCTTCTGTGCTCTCTTTTTTCTCAATCTGTTCTGTTGAAAAGTCGTCCGTATCCGCAGCCTGACTCTCCCATAATTTGATCTGCGTATCCGAGATCTGAGCGGATATCTCATATGTCTCATTCTCATGCGCCAGCGCATCCTTACATTCCTGCAACTGTTTTTTTGCCTCATCCACATCACAGACAGCAAGCACATCCCCTGCATTTACTGTATCTCCCGGCTCCACATATATCTGTGAAATGTTTACGTTGGCACTGTAGTAATTGCAGTAATCCCTAGGAACTGCGGTAGCCATCAGCACCTGTATGGAGCCAATCGTACCGTATTCCACAGGTCTATAGGCTTCATTTAACGCTACAGGTTCTTCAAGCTCCGGGATGCTGCTTTCTGTCATTTTTCCACAGCCGCCTGCCAAAAACGACACACATATCCCCAATACTGCCAGCTTTTTTATTGATAAAAGGTTTCTGATCTTCACTGCAAAACCACCTCATCCCCGCTTTTAAGTCCTTCTGTGATGATCCGGTAGTCTCCCACCTGATCTCCGGCACTTATCCATACCGCCTGTCTGTATCCATTCTCATCCAGTGTGTATACAAAATACCTGCCATCCTTCTCATGTACTGCGTCCTTTTGCACATACACAGCATTTTCTATAGCAGGGCGCGTCACTTCCATGGAAAATATCTGTGCATCCGATACTGCCGACATGTCCGATACCGGTTCAAAAACAACCTTTTTATCGTCCACCTCTTTTACCTTAAGCTCAAACTCTATATCAGATGCTGTTGCCGTGTATATATCACCTACATTAAAGTCATAACCTTCCGGTCTGTCAGCCTCGTAATTGCCGTTTCCGCTGATTTCTGTTATAAGATTGCTGCCCGGTTCAAAAACTCCCGCCAAAAGTGAATTGTCCATTGCTGTGATCGTACCATCCTCTGATGCCGTGATCTGATATCTCGACAGTTTTTCCTTAGCCTCATCAAGATAAAGCTGCGCAACCTCTGTATCCTTATCAAGCTGGGCTATATCGCTTGAATAATCCTGAGTATCATCGATTTTCATAATAGCCCTGTAGTGCTCTGCCAGAAGCTTATTCTGACTGATCTGCCCGCTGTAGTCCTCAATCTTTTTCTGTATCTCCCCGGATTTAAAAGCCACCAGTATATCGCCCTTTTTCACATGATCACCCACTGCCACATTTACCTTTTCAAGCGTAAGCTCCGTGTTTGTCGCACCATAGGAAAACCTGGTATAGCCCTGCGCGCTCAGACTGATGGTAGTCTGCGGTGTGAGTGAACCGCTCTGTACCGTAACTGTCTGGTATGATATTTTCTCGTAGGAAGCTCTGTCCGTCTGTGCAAGCTCCTTTTGTGCCGCCCCACATCCTGAAAATAAAATAGAGGTAATTGCAGTGGCAAGTGTCAAACGCCCTATATATTTTTTCTTTTTATTAATCATATATTTTCCACATCTTTTCCAAATAAATATGAACCTGATATTAGCTAAAAATGTAACTCCATGTATAAACTTTATTGCAGCCAATAACAGTATCTTATATTAGATCATCACTCCTTATGATCGTGCCGTCTATCGCATTCACATACACCGGATATCTGTCGTAGCCCTTATCCTGTTTTGACAGACACCATGCCGGAACATAAGTACATTTATCCTTGTCAGATGCATCCTTCAAACGGATATATCCGAGCTTTAGATTGTTGTAAGTGTGATTTTGTGTAAAATCATACTGATCTGAGTTTTTTGTCATGTCATCCTTGATGATCTCTTTAATAGTGTCCATTGACAAGAGTTCTACGTTTTTTGACTCATTTACAATATCAACCGGGTAAGAAACAGTAAATTCCGTCACTCCCTGATCCGTCACAATAAAGGAACTGCTGCCATATGGCATAAAATCATCATAGTTATCGAGTGTCTCCCATATATCCATATTCCGGGTGAAATCGAGTGACTTGCAAAACGCTATGCCATCCACACCCTCGCCATAATCTATGATATATCCCCAGGCTGTATCCTTTATGACGCTCTCTTTATCATCAGTTTTTACAGTATCATCACCATCCTCTATCACTCCTGCGCTCCACTCGTAGTCTGAGGTTCCTATATATACCTGTGAAGCCCTGCCTAATTTATTTTGAAATTCTTCTGCCTTCTTTACAGCTTCGTCTTTGGTCAATACACACTCGTTGTCATATGCAGAGGTAGTATCTCCACCTGTAGAACCTCCATTAAGGCCCCCTACACCCTGCTCCTGTTCAAATGATGGTGGTCCGTAATAGCCATACTCACTGCTATCATATGATGTGCCCTCACTTCCTGCTTTAAGAGGCTGTGCTGAAATATATTCAAGCGAACCGTCCTCAGCAATTCCAAACCTAAGCTCACAGAAAACATTACCAATATATCCCAGATACTCATTACAATCCGTATAGTCTGTGGCTATTTCACGCGTATCCAGTGCAGACGGTTCTGCCTTTTCATACTGTTCCATCAGATCATTTTCAATTTTCATCCCCATGCTGACGTCCTCTTCTGTGGTAAGTCCCTGATCAATTTCGTACTGATATCCGGCAATCGCATTTTTTACAACTTCCATACTGTGATATATCTCTTCTTTCGTATAATGAGGTATGTCGTGATAATATACGCTACTATCGCCAAAATAAGCCTCTATCACACTCTTTTTGAAATCGGCATCTACCTTTATATTTTCCACCTCAACAACCGACATGCTTTTGCAGTCCGGCAGGGTAATGCCTGCTGAAATATCCACATCCACACTTTCGTCCGATATCTCAACAGAAAAGCTGTCATTCCATTTCGTACTGTCGTCAAACGCGCTTATATCGCTTCCTGCTTTTGTGTTTATATTTTCAGTTTCCCTATTGTAATCTACTTTTTTTCCTGAACATCCGGTTAATGCTATCGCAAGAACCAACACCAGTATAATAACGTTTTTCCTCTTCATAGCTGCTCCTTTACAGTGAATTTTCCAAATTTATGATCGTGCCATCTATAGCGTTTACAAAGATAGCATTTTGCTCATCGGTGTAGTCTACCAGACGTGACAGTTTCCACGCCGGAACATAGCTGTATTTTCCCTGTTCACTGTCACTTCTTATCTTCAAATAACTAAGCTGCAGCTTATTGAATGACGCCGAGGTATCATATTTATCAGGATTTTCCGTAATCTCCGCCTTGATGATCTGCTCTATATTTTTCAGAGAAATAAGCTCCACATCCTTATAGATTTGTGTTACATTTACCGGATATTCCAACTGAACATCGATTATTCCATCATCCGTGACTGTAAGAAGTGTACTGTCAGGCAGTGCAACATCATCTATATAACTATCATTTGCTTCATACACCGACCAATAGGTATCCATATCAAATCCATCCTTAAATGTGATTCCGTCTATGCCGGTCGCGTATGAATAAATATATCCCCACACTGCTGTCTGATAGTCATTTCCCTCTTCGCTGTTATTAAACCCTATCCAGCTGCACTCACATTCACCTCGTTCCACCAGATCCTGCATTCCCAATTTACTAAGGAAATCCCCGGCTTCTTTTTTGGCTGATGCGGCAGATTTACTGCCCTCATTTGAGGTCTCGTCTGCCTTATCCTTTAGATCATCATCCTGAAAAGTCTGCGTTATGGTATCATAGTCCTCATTCCTTAAAGATGGTGGACCGTAATCTGTCCCGGACTGATGCAAGGCGTAAGCATGTACCTTGTGAGCCTCAAAATCCACCTCACAGAACACATCACCCTTGTAGCCTGCAAATACTTCACAGTTTTCGAGATCCTTTGCCACGGTATAAGTAGTCTTTGCCGTTTCAAGCTTATCCCTATATTCAGCCAGCCGCTGTTCCAACCACTCACTGTGAGTTTCATCCTGTGTTTTCTGCCAGTCCTCTATGACCTCATTCAGTTCGTCAACAGTATAATGATCCGGATCGTGATAATAGTACTCGTTCCCACCAAAATATAAATCCAGAAAACGCTTTTTGTAATCAGCATCTATCTTTACATTTTCCACCTCAACAACCGACATGTTATCAAAGTCTGGAACTACAATATTTGCATTTACATATACTGTTTTCTCGCCATTACCGGTCTGTATTGTAAAGTTTTCATTCCAGCCGGAGTCTGCCCTGATATCAGCTAAGGCAGACATATTTTTTGTTTCTTTACTTTCGCTCTCATTCCCATAATCTACTTTTTTGCCTGAGCAGCCTGTGAATGATGTGAGGACAAGTGCCTCGATGAGTGTCATAATCGCTGCAAATATTCTTATATGTTTTCTCATATGCCAATCCTCCCTGATATGTCACATTTTTTCTACAACATAATTATTCCTGTGAAAGTACGATCCGATGTAAACATTCTGTATCTTAACTCAGATCGTCCGGATGTATCACACTTCCGTCAATCGCGTTGATAAATACAGGGCATGCATTTGTAGTGTCTTTCTGCAGCAATTCCAGACTCCATGCCGGAATATAACTGTATTTTTGCATATCAGTCCGGTTGTTTACCCTTATGTATGCAAGTTTTAGAGTGTAATATTTTACATTTGTATCCAGTACATATTCATCAGCATTGTTTTTAAGTTCATCCCGGGCAATATCAAATATATTTTCCAAAGGAAGCATTTCTACATTTTCCTGTTTTCTTACTATACTTACCGGGCAGTCTATAAAGAAAGTACCTATACCATATTTATCAATATAAAAATTGTAGAATTCATTATCAAAAGTATCCTCTATACTATCACCATATTTCATATTGTATCCGCTGTAATCCATCGGATTTAAAGCATCATCAAATAATATTTTGCCAACTCCGATATTGTAGTAAAATCTATAACCACTTACACACTCATGTATATCATCTTCCTGATACACCTGATTGGCTCTTTCGTTATATCCACTCCATTTCAGCTGCGAACTCTCAGTCTGCGGGATGGATGAAAAACCTGTCTCTTTCAAAAAGCTGTCTATCATATTCCCCGCTTCTTCTATTGTGATACCCGATTCATTTTCCTCCTGCGCGATTTCCTCTCCCGATGTATCCTGTGAATCCGTGATATCATTTACCGTATCATATTCCATGAGTGAATCCGGTCCAAAGTATTGCTGCACATATCCATCGTTAAATATATTGCTCCACTCATATTCATTACTTCCTGCCTTTTTGGTATATCCTTCAATCGGACCTGCGCCAATTCCCGACAGCCATTTATTTTCATCACCATCTGCAACAAAATTCACGTTATACCAGGTGTTTCCTTTTTTCCCTACAAACTCATCACATGAATCATACTCTGTAGCTATAGTCCATTCATCCCCGGCATTTTCCAGATAATGCGTATATTCCTTCAAAAACTCAGCTCTGTTTCCTGTGCCAGATGTATCAGTTGGTGTTGTTGAGGAATTTATGGAATCAATAAGATTTTGAAGCTGTGTTTTTGTCCAATGTTCCTTATCATAGTAATAAATCTGTGACTCTCCAAAGTATGCCTTCAATACCTTTTCCTTGAGCTTTGCAGAATAAGGTATCTTTTCCACTTCAACTACTGACATTGTCTTACAATCAGGCAGTTCCACTTTTGCACTTATATCTATATTTACATTTCCAATTTCTGTCTGCACGGAAAACTCATCGCTGTAGGTCTCATCTGTACTAAAATCCTTTACATTGCATACAGCACTTTTTGTCAGTTTTTCTGTATCAGTGCCATAATCTACCTTTTTGCCGGCACAGCCTGCGAGTGATATGAGGACAAGTGCCTCGATGAGTGTCATAATTGCTGCAAATAATCTCATATTTCGTGAAGATATGTTACCCCTTTTATCCATATGTAGCTCTCCTCCCTTTTTTTCTTTCCCGGTGACTATTCAGAATAGTTATCTTCCATGTTGTTATAATGAGTATATATGTCAGTTGTAAACTTTTTGTATCATACATTGCTTTTTTTAATAAAAAGTTTTTGTCTGCTCCATAAAAATTCCACCGCCTTCTTGACGTGCAAACATACGTTTGCTACAATGTAAATATTCTTGACTCTTAAGAAAGAAGGCTGATTATGAATACAGATATTACAAAACAACTGGAAATGGTGCTGTACAGAACCGAAGATGATAACGTAACAGTCAGTGCCTTGATAAAAGATGAAACGATATGGCTGACACAAAAAGCCATGGCTGAATTGTTTGGTATTGACAAGTCGGGCATCAGCCGCCATTTAGCAAAGATTTTTGAAACCGGTGAGCTTGATGAGGAAGTGGTTGTTGCAAAAATTGCAACAACCACTCAGCACGGAGCAATGCAGGATAAAACGCAGACTATTCCTACCAATTATTATAATTTGGATGCCATTATTTCTGTAGGTTACAGAGTAAACTCTATTCAGGCAACCAGGTTCCGTATATGGGCAACCGGTATTTTGAAGGAATATATGATAAAGGGCTTTGCTATGGATGATGAACGCCTGAAACAGGGTAAAACAGCATTTGGAAAAGACTATTTCCGTGAATTGCTGGAAAGAGTACGCTCCATCCGTGCCAGCGAACGTAGAATATGGCAACAGATAACCGATATCTTTGCAGAGTGCAGCATTGATTACAATAGAGATTCTGATACTGCATATCATTTTTATGCAACCATACAGAACAAATTTCATTATGCTATTACCGGTAAAACAGCGGCTGAAATCGTCTATAATCAAGCTGACCACACCAAGGAAAATATGGGCTTGACCACATGGAAAAATGCCCCAAAGGGGAATATCCGCAAATCGGATGTTGCCGTTGCAAAAAATTATTTGGACGAAAAACAAATCCGACAACTGGAGCGCACGGTAACTTCTTATTTTGACTATATAGAAAATCAAATTGAGCGTCAAAACCCTTTCACTATGGAGCAATTCGCCGCAAGCGTAAACAAGTTTCTGACGTTCAATGATTATAAAATCTTGCCTGACAAAGGGCGTATATCCTCAGCGCAAGCAAAAGCAAAAGCAGAAAGTGAGTACGACATATTCAATCGTACACAACGCATAGATTCCGACTTTGACAAGGAAGTCAATAATATGCTAGGAAAATGACGAATAACTATCATCCGCTCCAAATCGGTAATTACAATTACCGATTTGAAATGGGAATTTTAAAGCAGGACAGACAATGAATACAAAGAATAGCAATGACAACATTGATGGTTATGACTGCTTATTGGAAAGCATAAAAGGGATTGCCGAGCAGA
>OHRG01001100.1_pt1 | contig 14587 bp, 14 predicted proteins | sample 1578351 | NCBI WGS metagenome assembly OHRG01 (sample SAMEA3879599, study PRJEB24766) | human gut metagenome | biome: human-associated habitat; feature: feces | place: USA | collected 1985/1987
ATATCGCAAAAAGAGATATAATAAATATAATATCAACTAAAAATTAATGGTAGGAGAAGCTACATGAAGATAAATATTTATTATGGTGGAAGAGGTTTACTGGACGACCCGACACTGTATGTGATAAGCAGGATAGAAAATGTGCTAAAGGAGCTCCGCGTAAAGGTGGAGAGATACAATATCTATGAGCACAAGAATGAAATAGCTACATTGCCACAGACCTTCAGAGATGTAGATGGAATCATTCTCGCAACGACGGTTGAGTGGCTTGGTATAGGTGGATATATGCAGCAGTTCCTTGATGCATGCTGGCTCTACGGCGACAAAGAAAAGATAAGCAATACATATATGCAGCCTATTGTCATGTCTACCACATATGGAGAGCGCGAGGCAGAGACCACACTTTGCAATGCATGGGAGATACTTGGCGGTCTGCCGTGCTCAGGGTTATGCGGATATGTAGAGGATATTACTACGTTTCAGCTCAATAAGGAGTATAATCTCATAATAGAAAAACGCGCGGAGAATCTGTATCGCACGATATCCCAGAAGATTAAGAGCCTGCCTACAAGCAATCAGGCAGTGAAGCAAAGTGTACTCAGGACACAGCAGCTCAATCTCACCCCACAGGAGAGTGAGCAGCTGTCGAAGTATGTGTCTGATGATACATATGTCAAACAGCAGAAGGAGGATATCGAGGAGCTTGCAACCATGTTCAAGGACATGCTCGGGCAGCAGGCATCTACAGATGACATGCCATATATAAAGGAGCTTGAAGCACATTTTATTCCGCTTCGTGAATTCAAAGCCTGCTATTCATTTAATATAGAGGGCATTAAAAATCCATTATATATAAAGGTGGATGAGGATAAGCTGGATATACACTATGGCGAAGAGGATATAGTGGATGTATACGCCAAATTTTCGAAGAGTATCATGGAGTCTATAATAGATGGTCACATGACCTTCCAGAGAGCATTTATGACCGGAGAAATGACAGCGAAAGGCAATTTCAAGACACTGCGCATGCTTGATCAGATATTTCCGTTTTAATGGGCTTTTTGATTCTTAACAGTTACAAAATAATTATATATATGAGGTGACAAAGATGAAAGATGACAACTGTATTTTCTGTAAACTGGCAAATGGGGATATCCCGACCAATTCAATCTACGAGGATGATGATTTCAAGGTAATACTCGATGCAAGTCCTGCTACAAAGGGACATGCACTTATCCTTCCAAAGCAGCATTATGCAAATATTTTTGAGATTGAGGATGAGACACTTGCCAAGGCAGCAAAGCTTGCAAAGAAGATTATGACACACGAGAAAGATGTGCTTGGCTGTGAAGGCTACAACCTGGTACAGAACAATGGCGAGGTGGCAGGCCAGACAGTATTCCATTTCCATATGCACCTGATTCCAAGATATGAGTCAGATGACAACAAGAATGTCATAGAGTGGAACCACAAGGAGTTCACTGATGACGAGATGAAGAAAATCTGCGATGAGATGAGCATGTAATAGCTTCTAATAGTTACACATTATTAAAAAACCAAAAGCCCGGATATGCAAATGTAGTTCATATCCGGGCTTTTTCTTTTTTATGATATGCAATGACGCTTTAAACAGACTCTGACCCTATGACGACTTCTTCACCTGAGAGTTAATCAAATCGATTATAGTGGCGATGGAATCCATCTGACCGCTTTTTGCCATGGCATCCTTATATTTATCCCTGTTGCCGTACACCTCTTTTACTGCGCTAAGCAGAGAATCCTTTGTGAGCTCCTCCTCCTCGATGACATATGAAAAGCCCTGCTTTTTGAAGGATTTTGCATTTAATACCTGGTCTCCGCGGCTGGCAGCAGCAGAAAGAGGAATCAGGATGTTTGGCTTGTGCAGAGCAAGCAGCTCGCAGATGGAGTTGGCTCCGGCTCTTGAAATAGCCATGTCAGCCAGAGCAAACATGTCGGTGAGCTCAGCATTGGCGTACTCAAACTGTGCATAGCCTGTGATTCCGGCAAGCTTGTTGTCCAGATTGCCCTTTCCGCAGAGGTGAATCACATAGAAATCCTTTAGTAGTTCAGGAAGAATCTCACGGACAGCTTCATTAACCTTTTTAGAGCCGAGGCTTCCTCCGATGATGAGGATGACAGGCTTATTGTGGTCAGGAAAATTACAAAGCTTTATGGCATTTTCGGCAACGCCGCTAAAAAGCTCGCGTCTGATAGGTGAGCCGGTGAGCACAGCCTTGTCAGCAGGCAGATATTTCATGGTCTCAGGGAAATTGCAGCAGACCTTTTTGGCACCCTTTATGGCGATTTTATTGGCAAGTCCCGGGGTGATATCCGACTCGTGGATGATGGCAGGCACATGGCAGTGCTTTGCGGCAAGCACGACAGGTACGGAAACGAAGCCACCCTTAGAAAATACTACATCAGGCTTGAGTTTTTTCATGAGGCTTACAGCCTGACCGTAGCCCTTTAACACGCGGAACGGATCTGTAAAGTTCTTCCAGTCAAAGTATCGGCGCAGCTTTCCTGATGAAATGCCGTGGTAAGGAATCTTTTGGGCTTCGATCAGTCCCTTCTCCATTCCGTTTACTGAGCCAATGTATTCGATATCGTATCCGGCCTCCTTAAGTGCCGGCATAAGAGCTATATTTGGAGTGACATGACCTGCAGTACCGCCGCCTGTCATAACTATTTTCTTCATATATATGTATCCTTTCTTGCATTCCTGTTTGTCTCATATTTATATTATACTCAACACAATAAAAGTCAATACCAAGTTACCGGTGAAAGTTTGCCCTGCAATACCAAACAAATGTCGAAACTTGCGACCGATAGGAACTGTTAAGTTCAAGTGAATTGGTTATAATAATCAATAGTACATCATCCTGCGTTATAGGTTAAGTTAAATTTTGAATGATGTATCGGAAAAAGAATAGTAGGGAGGACACATTAATATGGAATTATCAATGGACAATATGGACATCGTGGCAGGAGGCATACTTGCGATAATGCTTGCACTTTTCATGCTGACAGTCATTGTGACCTTGTTCGCACTCTCACACAGGATAAGACTTTTGAGCAACGAGATTTATAAAATAGAAAAACAGGTGAGCGACTACATAGACGAGCTGTCGAGAAGCGAAAGCGACAAGCTGGAGATAGAGCATAAGGCACATCAGAATGGGGTGATTTCATCGGTGCTGCAGGAGATTTTTCCATGAAATTTGACAAAATGCTATTACTGTGATATTATACCGACTGTAACAAAGTTGTAACAAATGCAACATAGGTGTAATAAACGTAACAAAAACAACATATACTACACCATATGGAGGATTATATGAAGCTAAACAAAAAAGTAATCGATAGCATTACGGTCTGTGGACTGTGCGCCATGCTGACGGTTACCGCGGTTACTAACAGCGGACGCTCTGAGGTCAAAGCAGAGGATAAGGTGCTAGCAAACACTGGTTTAGAGCATACTGGTTATAATAGTTATGCTGGCGTGGCAGCGACTCTTTTTGATTATGAGAAGGGTCTCACAGCAGAGAATGCTGTTACAGTAGAAAAAGAAAATGTTGAGATGGTGGCAGCAGCACAGGATGCACAGCAGGAGGCACAGCCACAGCTCACACAGGAGCAGCAGGAATGGCAGACAAAGCTTATGCCAAACGTTGAAGAATCACTCAACGTAAGAGCACAGGCCGATGAACAGTCAGATATTGTTGGAAAACTATATAAAGGAAGTGTGGCAGACATCGTAGAAAACGATGGCACATGGGCTCACATCAAGTCAGGAAATGTAGACGGATATGTCAATGTATCTTACTGTGTGACCGGAACTGACGCACTAAGCTATGCTTACGACACATGCGGAGAAATCGCCACAGTAAATACAGACGGACTTCGTGTGAGAGAGACAGCAGATACAAACAGCAAGGCCTTAGAGGTAGCTGACCAGGGCAAGACCTATCAGGTGGACCGCGCAGCGCAGGCACCGGATGGCTGGATTGCAGTAGTCAGCGATTCACAGACAGGATATATCGCAGCAGATTATGCGACACTTTCCCTCAACACAAGAGTGGGTATCACAATTGAAGAGGAACAGGCTCAGATAGCTGCACAGAAAGAGGCTGAGAGAAAGGCCGCAGAAGAAAAGGCAGCAAAAGAAGCTGCAAAAGCAGCAAAGGAATCAAAGAAAACAGAGACCACACAGGGCGAGGCGGTAAGTGCAGGAGCAGATGACCTGACACTTCTTGCTGCAATTATCGAGTGCGAGGCAGGCGGAGAGAGCTATGAATGTCAGCTTGCAGTAGGAGCGGCAGTCATCAACAGAGTAAAGAGCGGCTCATATCCAAACAGCATCTCAGGTGTTATTTACCAGAAAGGCCAGTTTGGACCGGCATCATCAGGAAAGCTCGCAAGAAAGCTTAGCGGACGCATTTCTTCTTCATGCTACAGTGCAGCACAGGAGGCAATGTCCGGAGTGGACAACACAGGAGGATGTACATCCTTCAATGATCACGGCTCAGGAATATCAATCGGAAATATGAAGTTCAGATAATATACAGCCAATACAAAGAAATAACAAAGAGGCTGCAAATCAACAAAGCTTGTTGGTTTGCAGCCTCTTTAATTATTTGTACGGCGTGGTTTTACAGTCAGAGCGTCAATGCTTCAAACCTCTTGCAACATACCACAAAATAGAGTAAAATGACATCATTATAGCAACCTACAGATATAAATTATAGCAACCTGCATCTATAATCGATGCAAATAAAACCCAGGAGGCAAGAGCAATGCAGTTAAAGGGACGAAACTTTTTAAAACTTATGGATTACACTCCGGAAGAGATTACTTATCTGATTGACCTCTCACAGGAGCTGAAGGAAAAGAAGAAAAAAGGCATCAGACATGATGAACTCACAGGTAAGAATATAGCGCTGATTTTTGAAAAGACCAGTACCAGAACTCGCTGCTCTTTTGAGGTAGCGGCACATGACCTTGGAATGCATGTCACATACCTTGACCCGAGCGGTTCACAGATAGGTAAAAAGGAGAGCATCGCCGATACAGCGCGCGTGCTCGGCAGAATGTTTGACGGAATCGAGTACCGTGGATACGGACAGGAAATCGTGGAGGAGCTGGCTAAATACGCAGGCGTACCGGTATGGAACGGCCTGACAAATGAGTTCCACCCGACACAGATGATAGCAGATATGCTTACAATCCGTGAGCATCTCGGCAGACTCAAGGGCGTGAAATTTGTATACATGGGCGATGCAAGATACAACATGGGCAATTCACTCATGGTCACATGTGCAAAGCTTGGCATGGACTTCGTGGCATGCACAAACAAGAAATATTTCCCAAATGATGAGCTTGTAAAATACTGTAAGGACGTTGCAGAAACAACAGGCGCATCAATCACACTCACAGAGGATGTGGCAGAGGGCACAAAGGACGCAGATGTCATCTACACAGATGTGTGGGTATCAATGGGTGAGCCGGAAGAGGTATGGGCAGAGCGAATTAACGACTTAAAGCCATATCAGGTAAATGCAAAAGCATTTGAAAATGCAAAGGATAGCGCAATCTTTATGCACTGTCTGCCTGCGTTCCATGATTTAAAGACCACTATCGGCAAGCAGGTCTATGAGAAGTTTGGACTGAGCGAGCTTGAGGTGACAGACGAGGTATTTGAGTCAGAGCGTTCAGTGGTATTTGATGAGGCAGAGAACCGTATGCACTCAATCAAGGCTATCATGCGTGCAACACTTGCGGACTAGTACGGCAAGCAATGACCGCAACAAAAGATTGACGGAAAGCTAAGGAATAAAGTATGAAGGAAGAAATACTTAGACTTCTACGCAGCGCTGACGGCTATATTTCAGGGCAGGAGCTATGCAACCGGTTCGGAGTATCGCGCACAGCCGTGTGGAAGGCCATAAACCAGCTAAAGGAAGCCGGATATGAGATAGAGGCACAACAGAATAAGGGCTACAAGCTCATGGCAGCACCGGATCTGATGACAGAGGCGGAGATAAAAAGCCTCATGCACACAGACTGGGTGGCAAAGGAAGTGCTGTATTTTGATACAATAGACTCCACCAACATCAAGGCTCAGGAGCTTGCCGAAAAAGGCTATCCGAGCGGCACCTTAGTTGTAGCGGACAAGCAGGAGTCAGGCAAGGGGCGCCGCGGCCGCAGCTGGGTATCGCCGTCCGGCACAGGTATTTTCATGACACTTATGATAAAGCCTGATATCAATCCAAACAATGCATCCATGCTCACGCTTGTGGCAGCGCTTGCTGTCGCAAAGGCAATAACAAGCGTAACCGGCGAGGAAGCCATGATAAAGTGGCCAAACGACATTGTGGTAAACGGCAAAAAGGTGTGCGGCATACTCACAGAGATGAATGCGCAGTTTGACTATATCAACCATATTGTTGTAGGTATCGGTATCAACGTGCATAATGAGAGCTTTCCGGAGGAAATCAGTCAGATGGCGAGCTCACTCATGATAGAAGCAGGTGGCAAAAGATTTCACCGTGCGCAGATAATCGCAGAGACCATGTCATACTTTGAGCAGTATTATGACACATTTTTAAAGACGCAGGACCTTTCAGCCCTCGTCAGGGAGTATGATGAGCTGTTGGTCAACAGGAACAAATCAGTAAGGGTACTGGATCCGAAGGAGCCGTTTGACGGAAAAGCGATGGGCATCACGCCTAAGGGCGAGCTGATCGTGGACACATGGGAATCGCGTAAGCTGGTTTCAAGCGGAGAAGTATCAGTGAGAGGAATATACGGATATGTCTAAAGAGGTAGTACTTTGCGTGTCAAACGCATATCAGAAAAAATATTATCTGAACGAGAATTTTAACGGACTTCCACAGACAATAAGGGACGAGCTCAAAATCATGTGCGTCCTGTATACAGAGGATGTGGGAGGCATACTGGAGCTGGTGTTTGATGAGGACGGAAACCTCGATTTCAGAACATCCTGCAAGGAAAACGACTTTTTTTATGATGAGATAGGAAGCGTGCTAAAGATAAAGCAGTACCGCAACGAGCGAAGAGAACTGCTCGAGTCGATAGAGACGTATTATCGCATAGTATTTTTGGGAGAAGGACTCGAGGAGGAATAACAGATGATTTTAGCACTGGACGTAGGAAATACAAACATAACATGCGGCGTGTTTGATGGTGACAGGATAAAAGCGAGCTTTAGAATTACAACCAAAATGCCACGTACATCGGATGAATACGGCATGCTTCTGAGTACTCTGCTTGAAAGAAATCAGGTAGGCATGGACGACATACATGATGCAATCATCTGCTCCGTCGTACCGAATATCATGCATTCACTGCAGAATGGCCTTATAAAATACTTCAATATCAGGCCGATAATCGTGGAGGCGGGCATCAAAACAGGCATCCGTATCGCCACACCAAATCCGCAGCAAATTGGAGCAGACCGTATAGTAGACGCCGTAGCTGCATATGAATTATATGGAGGACCTGTTTTGGTCATAGATTTTGGCACAGCAACCACCTACGATATGGTCGATGAAAACGGTACCTTCATGGGAGGAATCACAGCACCGGGCATACGTATCTCAGCCAAGGCACTCTGGGAGGATGCGGCAAAGCTTCCTGAGATAGAGATTAAAAAGCCTGATAATATCCTCGGAAAGGACACTATCACCAGCATGCAGGCGGGACTTGTGTATGGACAGATAGGACAGACAGAGTATATCATCAACAAGGTAAAGGAAGAAACAGGCATGTACGATGCAAAGGTTGTAGTGACCGGCGGACTCGGCAGAATAGTATCCAATGAGACAGAAAACGTGGATGTATACGATCCGGATCTGACATTAAAGGGCATAAACCTCGTGTATCGCAAGCAGAACCGCAAGGGAGTGAAGTAATAGTATGGATATTCATCAGATACGAAAGCTTCAGATAGGAAGTGTGACACTCCCAAACAACCTGATACTGGGACCTATGGCAGGCGTGACAGACCTGCCATTTCGCTTATTGTGCAAGGAGCAGGGAGCCGGCCTTTTATGTATGGAAATGGTCAGCGCCAAGGCAATTTTGTACAAAAACAAAAATACAGAGTCGCTACTTTCAATAGATGAAAGAGAAAAGCCTGTTTCACTCCAGATGTTTGGCTCAGACCCGCAGATAATGGCTCAGATAGCAAAGCAGATAGAGGAAAGACCGTTTGACATACTGGATATCAACATGGGCTGTCCGGTGCCCAAAATCGTAAACAATGGTGAGGGCTCAGCACTCATGAAAAATCCGATTCTTGCAGGTCAGATTATAGAGAGCATAGTAAAAGCGATAGATAAGCCGGTCACCGTAAAAATACGAAAGGGCTTCGATGATGAGCATGTCAACGCAGTAGAGCTGGCACATGTGGCTGAAGAAAGCGGCGCAAGCGCAGTCGCAGTGCACGGCAGGACCAGAGAGCAGTACTACTCCGGTAAAGCCGACTGGGACATCATAAGGCAGGTAAAAGAGGCTGTCTCAATACCGGTCATAGGAAACGGAGACCTGCTTTGCGCAGAGGATGTCATAAGAATGCAGGAGCAGACAGGCTGCGATGGCTTTATGATAGCCAGGGGAGCGCAGGGCAATCCATGGATTTTCTCACAGATACTGCATTACTTTGAGACCGGCGAGCATCAGGAAAAGCCATCCTTTGAGGAAGTGCGCCGGATGATACTGCGTCATGCACGCATGATGATAGAGTTCAAGGGCGAGTACACGGGGATACACGAGATGAGAAAGCACACAGCGTGGTATACGGCAGGATATCCGCATTCATCAAGACTGCGCGCGGCAGTGAATACGGTGGAGAGCTTAGAACAGCTTGAGGAGCTTTTGTATAAGTAGAAGCTTCGAAATTGAAATCGGTCAAATCCTTGACAGCGTGGGGATTTTCAATTATAATACACGCGTTAAAATAGGCTTTAAATTTAGTATGTGAAACTTCCCACATTCAGTTTATCGAAGTTACCGGCATAGCATACAGTATATTCCTCAGAAAAATATGAAGTTAGCCACGGGTGCGAATCGCGGATAGAGGGTTTTTCTTTGCTACCGGGTTTCCGTTGCCGGGTGTTATGGGACTCCGTGGCAGTTCATATTTTTCTTCGGAACATGCTGTATACTTTCCGGTATTGAAGACCTTGGTGTGGGAAGTTAATATACTAAATGAGTACAATAAATATCAAAAATAAAAAAAGAAGATAGAAGGGTAAGAATCATGGATAACAAGAAAAATATTCTGACATATGCAGGTCTTAAGAAGCTCGAGGATGAGCTTGAGCAGTTAAAGGTTGTTAAGCGTAAAGAGGTTTCCCAGAAGATCAAGGAGGCTCGTGAGCAGGGTGATTTATCTGAGAATGCTGAGTATGATGCAGCTAAGGATGAGCAGCGCGATATCGAGGCTCGTATTGAGGAAATCGAGAAAATCCTTAAAAATGCAGAGGTTGTTGTTGAGGAGGAGGTTGACCTTGACAAGATTTCTATCGGATGTAAGATCCGCATCTTAGATTGTGAATTTGATGAGGAGCTTGAGTACAAAATTGTTGGTTCAACAGAGGCAAACAGCTTAAAGGGCAAGATTTCAAACGAGTCACCTGTAGGTAAAGCTCTTCTTGGAAAGAAAGTCGGAGATACTGTAACTGTTGAGACTCAGGTAGGAGAGCTCACATACAAGGTACTCGAGATCCAGAGAGCAGAAGAGAACTAAAAGAGGTAAAAAATGGCAAATCAGAATAATAACAAGGGTGGACAGCAGCAGGACGTAAACCAGCTCCTTAAGGTCCGCCGTGAAAAATTACAGAATTTACAGGAAGCAGGAAAGGATCCCTTCCAGATTACAAAGTACAATGTCACTCATCACAGCAGCGATGTAAAGGAGCTTTACAATGCTCATGAGGCTGAGATTCTCGGTGACAGAAAGGCTCCGGATGTTGAGGGCTTGGATGACGCTGCAAAGCGAGAGGTAATCAACAACGATTACAACGAGAGAAGAGAAATCATGGATGCAAAGCCAATCGAGGTAAGCATCGCAGGACGTATGATGTTCAAGCGTGTCATGGGTAAGGCTTCTTTCTGCAATATCCAGGACTTAAAGGGCAATATCCAGGTATATGTGGCAAGGGACAATATCGGAGAAGACTCATACGCAGACTTCAAGAAATCAGACATCGGTGATATCTACGGTGTAAAGGGCTTCGCTTTCAGAACAAAGACAGGCGAAATCTCAATCCATGCAGAGGAGATAACACTCCTTTCAAAATCACTCCAGATACTCCCGGAGAAGTTCCATGGACTGACAGACACAGACACCAGATATCGTCAGAGATATGTAGACCTTATCATGAATCAGGAGAGCAAAGAGGTATTTATCAAGCGCTCACAGATACTCAAGGAAATCCGTAACTTCCTTGCAGGCCGTGATTTCATGGAGGTTGAGACACCTATGCTTGTCTCAAACGCAGGTGGTGCCGCAGCAAGACCATTCGAGACACATTACAACGCATTGAACGAGGATGTAAAGCTTCGTATTTCCCTTGAGCTTTACTTAAAGAGACTCATCGTCGGAGGACTTGAGCGAGTATACGAGATCGGACGAGTTTTCCGTAACGAGGGCGTAGACACACGTCACAACCCTGAGTTCACACTTATGGAGCTTTATCAGGCATACACAGACTACGAGGGCATGATGGAGCTGACAGAGTCAATGTTCCGTTACCTCGCTGAGAAGGTATGCGGTTCGACAAAAATCTCATACAACGGCGTGGAAATCGACCTTGGAAAGCCATTCGCAAGAATGACAATGATAGATGCAATCAAGAAATACGCAGGCGTAGACTTCGACCAGGTACCTGATGATGCAGCCGCAAAGAAGCTTGCAGACGAGCATCATATCGAGTACGAGGAGCGTCACAAGAAGGGTGACATCGTAAACCTCTTCTTCGAGGAGTACTGCGAGAAAGAGCTTATCCAGCCAACATTTATCATGGATCACCCAATCGAGATATCACCTCTCACAAAGAAGAAACCAAGCGATCCTACAAAGGTAGAGCGTTTCGAGCTGTTCTGTAATACATGGGAGATGTGTAACGCATACTCAGAGCTCAACGACCCGATCGACCAGCGTGAGCGTTTCGCAGCACAGGATGCCAACGCAGCAGCAGGTGATGATGAGGCAGAGCACACTGATGAGGACTTCCTCAACGCACTTGAAATCGGTATGCCGCCAACAGGTGGAATCGGATACGGAATCGACCGTCTTGTAATGCTTCTGACAGATAGCCAGGCAATCAGGGACGTATTACTGTTCCCGACAATGAAGAGCATCAGTGGCGTAAAGGCTGAAAATGGCGTAAGTTCTAAGCCTTCAGAAGAGGTAAAAGCTGAGCCGGAGAAGATTGATTTCTCTAATGTAAAGATTGAACCTTTATTTGAGGAAGAAGTAGACTTCGATACATTCAGCAAGTCAGATTTCAGAGCTGTTAAGGTAAAAGAGTGTGTAGCAGTTCCTAAGTCAAAGAAATTATTACAGTTCACTTTAGATGACGGAACAGGCACAGACCGCACTATTTTAAGCGGAATCCACGCTTATTACGAGCCGGAAGAACTGGTTGGTAAAACACTGATCGCCATCACAAACCTTCCACCAAGAAAGATGATGGGAATTGAGTCTTGCGGTATGTTATTATCAGCAGTAAATAATCTGAAAGACTCAGAAGATGAAGAACTGCATCTGATCATGGTTGATAACCACATTCCAGCAGGTGCAAAGCTCTACTAAAAACGAGATGTACCTTATTGGTGGAAATTTGTAAAATTACAAAAATACGCCAATTTTACGCCAAACAATGCAGAGAATGAGCAGATTTGATGCTTATGGAAGTGGCGATATGATATAATAACATCACTGGTAGAAGTACTGGTGAGGCTTTTTGTTGAATGCATAATAAAAGGTGCTTTTTCGTAATCAGAAAAGAAGGTATAATATGAATCCGCAAATGTCATTTAATTTAATAAAGTAGGGTTAACAGATAGACAATATGAAGGAAAGCAAATAATACAGCAAATGATAGTGCTTCTAGTGGAAATGCAGGTGGTAAGCCTGTAAGGAATCCTGAAAGGGAAAAGCCTCAGTGGGAAGATACTATTACAAATCGAATGCTTCACTGGTCATATATACTTGAGCAGAAGGAAGAGCTTAAGATGGCACTTGCTGCAGGAATTCCTAGAGCAACGATACTGACTTACTTTTATCCTGAGGTTACTGTGGAGAAGATGAGTTCGTATCGGCAAAAACAATAAAAAAGAAATCGCATAGATACAGGACCTGTGGTATACTGTGTCTATGCGAATTTATAATAGTCTTAGGACAATGTGTTGGAGGTAATGCAATGGAATTTGAACTGCTTGCAGATAGTATTAAGCAAATAAATGATAAAGCAAGTTCAGCAGCAAAAAGTGCTGTAAATCAGCTTATGACATTGCGCAATTGGGCGATTGGTTATTATATAGTAGAATATGAACAAGATGGTAGTGACAGAGCAGAATATGGTTCTCATCTTTTGAAAAATTTGGAAAAACAAATTGATCAAAAAGGAATGAATTATACGCTTTTTAAGGCTTGTAGACAGTTTTATAAAGTATATCCTCAAATTGGTTCGACAGTGTCGAGCGAATTTAAATTACCGGATTTTGGAAAAAGTTCGACAGTGTCGAACGAATTTGTCACAGATCCAGATGTTTTAGTTAATAACTTGTCTTTTTCACATATTCGAGAAATTATGGTTTTAAATGATGCGTTTGAACGATTTTTTTACGAAACAGAGTGTATGAAATGCAACTGGAATGTAAGAGAACTACGCAGACAGATAAAAACTAACCTTTATGTAAGAGCCGGCATAAGTAAAAAACCAGAGCTTTTATTGAAAAAATCTGTTGATAACGCAAATGGAACAATGCTATCAATAAAAGACCCATTCACATTTGAATTTTTGGGACTTGATGCAAGGGATGCTGTGTCAGAATCTGATTTAGAACAAGCTCTTATGGATCATTTGCAGGAGTTTATGTTAGAACTTGGAGAGGGATTCTGTTTTGAGGCAAGACAAAAGCGAATTATAATAGATGATAAATATTATTTTATTGATCTTGTTTTTTATAATCGGCTTTTACACTGCAATGTTATTATTGAACTTAAGAATGATGAGTTCAAACATGAGGATTTGGGACAGCTTAATGCTTATGTAGGATATTATAAGAAAAATGAGATGGCAGAAGGAGATAATCCGCCAGTAGGAATACTACTTTGTACAGATAAAGGCTCACAGATGGTAGAATATGCATTATCTGGAATGGATAACCAATTATTTGTTTCAACTTATATGTTGCATTTGCCTGATAAGAAGAAACTCGAAGAATTTATGTTAAAAGAGATAGAAGAAATGGGAATGTAAAGTTAAGCACTTTATTTTGCTGATTATGATGCGTTAGTGAAGTTTTTTAATGTTACGAAAACGACAGATAATACAATGAATTTCTTGAAAAATGTTGATGGGCTATATGATTTTTATACAGAGCAAGATAAGACCTTTGATGGATCAATAAATGCTCTGAAAAATGCTACTGGAATTGGAAAAAATTCGAAAGTCTTTTCAATTTTTGATAAGTATGGAACAAAAACTGTAAAAACAATTGAGGATGTTGTTGGTTTGATTGGAGGTTAATATGAATATTTTGGTTGACAGTGGACTAAAAAAGAAAATTCAAATAGAGAATCGTAAGAATAGAAGAGGTATTTATTATTTGTGGCTCTTTGAGAAGATTTTTTTTGCATTGGTTATTGCTTATGCGATATTATTTCCAATTTATTGTAAAGTAACAGGTAATTTAGTTTCAACAAATATGAGAACAGGGCAGAAGAGTTATTTTGCAGTATCTATGTTTACAACTTGTATTGTGGGCATGGGGTTGGCGGCTGTATTATTTATCTATGTACTTAGAATACGACTTGAACACACATTTATAGGTGGTCGTATTGATGAGATGATAGAAATTGTTGATGATAAATTATTTTACATATTTAGAATAAAATATCAAACACCTGCAGATAAAAGAAATATTGTTGTGATTGATTTAAACAGAATAAACAATTTGGGCTATGACGATAAGTTATTCGAAATAAGCATTGATGGAATGATGGTTGAGAAAATCGTTAATACATCTACTGATGTTCATAAAATAAATATAACTGAGATGGTGGATAGTAATATAAAGATAAATGATTATTTTACACCTTCGTTGTACGAGATATTAAAATCAAAGATTAATTAGGAATTTAGACTATAGGGTGACAACTAGAAACGATAACATTAATTTTAGATACAATAAAGATAAATGGTATAAAGGTTATAGCTTTACATGGTCAAACATAAAAAGAAATATATTGCATGACATGGGAAGAACTGCGACTACAGGCGAATTCAAGGATGGTTCTTTTAAAATAAAA
>OHRG01001101.1_pt1 | contig 14584 bp, 10 predicted proteins | sample 1578351 | NCBI WGS metagenome assembly OHRG01 (sample SAMEA3879599, study PRJEB24766) | human gut metagenome | biome: human-associated habitat; feature: feces | place: USA | collected 1985/1987
TAATCAGATAAACTACAGTGCCATTGGAAAGTGCCGGATGATTACTTTTTTTTATAGCGTATGCCAAATAACTTTCTGTAATTTTAATTCTTAAATCAACCGTTTCGTTGGTGATATTATCTTTTACTTTCACCTTTGTTTCTCCTTTCTTTTTGGGGGTAACTTTTAAACTTCCCATTCCTATTGAGCTGGATAAATCTACATCGATGCTTAAAATATCAGTTTCTTCTACAGTCACGGTATAGTCTCTGTTTCCACCTCTAATGGTAATATCTGTTGCTCTTAATAAAGGTTGTTCGTAATACTCTTTTTCAAAGGATAAAGGATATATCTTTTCTTCATTATTATTGCCACAGCTAAAAAAGATAATTGTACAGAGGAATGAAAGTAGTGCTCCAAGTAAATGTTTTGTTTTCATGATTATTTTGTTTTATAGTTTTGCAGGAGAGATATAGTCTTATAAGTTCCTGTGTTGACGTTGGAGGCAAATATAAAGATTTTATCGATATGTTGAAGTAAATAGTGTATTTATTTCCTGTCCTCCAGCTATTTTCATACATTTGTAGCGGTTTATAAAAATAGGCCACTTTCCCACTAAACATAACACACATGAAAACAGATTTCGATTACAATTCTATGCCCGTTAGCTTCGCTCATTGCTTGAATGGACATTGTTTGCGTGCGGACAAATGTTTGCGGCGACAAGTAACTCTCCGAATGCCGAAACAGCGGGCTGCTGTAATGGTTATTAATCCCGAACATGTCACTTCCGATGGTGTAGACTGCACTTACTTTATTGATGAAAAGCCGGTGTTGTTTGCACGGGGTATGAAACATTTGCTGGATCGGGTGCCGCTTGCTGATGCCACCGTTATCAAACGACAGATGATAGCCTACTTCGGCAAAACGATCTATTATCGTTGTTGCAATAAAGAACGGTTGATTAAACCAAAGGAACAAAAGTATATACAAGAACTTTTTCGAAAGAGGGGAGTTACAGAAACGCCTCAATATGATGAATATATCGAATACTATGATCTTGGGTAAGTATATCCGTTAGTTCCGGTAGTCCCACATATTGTGGGAAAGTATTCTTTTATATTATGGGAATTTATTCCCGCAAAATAAGGGAATAAATTCCCTCCAGCTAGGGAATCTTTTCCCATAATATATGGGACTACCGGAGACTGTAATACCCTGATAATAGTTGACTGCCTTTTTTCTTATCTTCGGGTTGGGTTGACATTTATTATGTAGGTATTATATAGCAGTCCCGGTATGAGAAATGCATGATGAAAGTATGAGAAATACCGGTTTTTTATGACATTTCAGGCAAAATATTATGAGAAACAGCTTTTTGAAAAGTATTTCTCATAGTGCTATTGCTTTGAATTACAGGTAATTATTCTATGGATTATGAGAATATGAGAAATGATTTTGCAAAATCATTTCTAGTGGCGCGACATTCCGGGATTATTGTAACTGTATACAAAGAATGAGCGATATGGCTTCACGACTTATTACATATTTTGTGTTACATATTTTATGTAACATAAAGAACGTAATAAATCCGGAATGTTCAAAGAAGATTTATTCGAGTTATATATAAAAAACAAACGCTGATGAGAACAAGTAATCATGCTTTTCTCATCAGCGTATATTATGTCGGATTACAACTATTTCTTATCTTTTTTCTCGTCAGCTTTTGTTGCAGGCTTTTCCTCCGTTTTGCTTTCCGGATTGATAATACCTTTCACTGTTTCACCGATAGTAAGCTTGTCCAATACGCCAAGGCTCGGAGCTACTGTCTTTACTAATGTGTTCAGGAAATTGCTAGTTCCACCGTTTCCTCCGTCGAATACAGTGATATTTCCTAGGTTCATGTGTTCGAACGCCTTCACCTGTTCGCCGGCGATTTCCTTCCACTGGTCTACCATCTTATATTGGATAGCGATAGCTGGATTCGATTCAGCTGCTCTTACCATTGCTTCGAAACCTTCTGCTTCCGCAAGTAATGATTTCTTCTTACCTTCCGCTTCTGCTTCCAGTTTCAATTGGATAGCTTTTGCTTCCGCTTCGGCTTGTGCTAAAGTAGCCTTTGCGCGTGCTTCCGCTTCGCGGGTAATCTTTTCAGCGATGGCATTTGCTTGCAGGATAGCTTCCTGTCTGGCGATTTCCGCAGGAACAATCTTTTCAGCCTTCAATGAAGATTCCACTTTCCGTGCCTTAGCTTCTTCCACTTCCTTTTGCGCAATTTCGCGTGCAGTTTGTACGGCAGCTTCCGATTTTGCGGCAGCTTCACCTGCTTGCTTATCGGCATTAGCTTGTGTTACAGCTAGTTCTGCATTGGAGAGTGCTACCTCTTTCTGTGCGTCATTTCGTCCGATGGCAGCTTTCTTGGCAGCTTCCGCCTGTTTGATTTCCATATCCGAGTTTAGTTCGGCAACACGGCTTTCTTTTTCTGTATTTGCCTGCTCGATACGGATATTCTTTTCAGCTTCAGCCTTTGCTACTTGTGATTCTTTTTCTGCATTGGCAATGGCTACTTGTGAGATTCTGTCCTTATCTGCATTTGCAACGGAGATTTCCTGTAGTTTTTTGGTTTCTGCAATAGCAATATCCTGATCTTTGCGGGTTTCTGCTACTTTCGTTTCACGCTCCTTTATTTGATTAGCAATTTTGATAGCACCCAGCTTTTCCTGTTCTTCGATGTTGGCTTGTGCTTCGTTCAATGCCTTGCTTTCCGCTTCTTTACCTAAATTGACGATATAGTTGGCGGCATCCCGGATGTCACTGATATTGATATTCATCAGGTACAGACCGAATTTGCGCAATTCCGTATCGATGTTGTCTTTCACCTTCGACAAAAACTTGTCACGGTCAGAGTTCAGCTCTTCAATCGTCATATCGGCAATCACCAGACGCATCTGGCCGTATACTACATCCGTAATCAAGTTTTGTTTGTCGTCCATTGTCAGTCCCAGCATACGTTCCGCCGCGTTTTGCATCACTTCCGGATCTGTGCTGATGGCCACAGTAATAGTGGTCGGTACATCCACGCGAATATTCTGCGCAGACAGTGCTCCTGTGAGTTTACAGTCGATCTGCAATGGTTTCATCGACAAGAATTCGTATCCTTGGATGATAGGCCATACAAAAGCCGCTCCACCGTGATAAAGTTTCGCCGACTTCTTGTCTCCTCCTGTCTTACCGTAAACTACCAATACTTCGTCACTCTTACATTTTCTGTAGCGGGATAGAATCCCGATGAATGTAAATAAAATCACCGCCACCAGAATAGCAGCCATAATCATCATTTCCTGCGTCATGTCAATTGTCAATGTTTAATGTTCAACTTATTTTAATCTTTTAATTTTCCCTCTCTTCAGTTGAAAGCTCTTGTTTAGTTGAAAGCTGAAAGTTGAAAATGGATTGCATGTCGTATCTGCATAACTGTTTTCCATTTTCAGCTTTCCATTTTCCGTTATATAAAGATATTGACTCATGAAAAAGCTTGGTTTACTTTTAGTTGCATGTTTCGCTTTTGCAACGATTTCTGTAGCGCAGAATAATATTGTGAAAAGCCTGGAACGTAATGTGCCGGGACAAGGCAAGGTGACTATCCATCAAGATGCACGCATTGCGGCATTGATAGGTTCGGAGTATGTTCCTGCCGGTTCGGATGAGCAGAAAGTGATTAAAAGTTCGGGTTACCGCATACAAGTTTATGCAGGGAATAATACCCGTCAGGCCAAGAACGAAGCTTATGCGGTAGCTACCCGCATCAAGGAACATTTTCCCGAACTTACAGTTTATACCTCTTTCAATCCCCCTCGTTGGCTGTGCCGTGCAGGAGATTTCCGCAGTATCGAAGAAGCGGATGCCATGATGCGTCAGTTGCGGGCTACTGGTGTATTCAAGGAAGTTTCTATCGTGAAAGAGCAGATAAACATCCCCTTATAAAGAATTATCATGTTAGGAAAAGAAGAAATTGTATCTCCTTCATTAGATGAATTGAAGGAACATTATCACCGCATCCTTACTCTGTTGGGTGAAGATGCCGGACGTGAAGGTTTGCAGAAGACACCTGAACGGGTGGCGAAGGCCATGTTGTCGTTGACGAAAGGGTATCATATGGACCCGCACGAGGTACTCCGTTCGGCCAAATTTCAAGAGGAATACAGTCAGATGGTGATTGTGAAAGACATTGACTTCTTCTCGCTTTGCGAACATCACATGCTTCCCTTCTACGGAAAGGCACATGTGGCATATATTCCTAACGGCTACATTACCGGACTGAGCAAGATAGCCCGCGTAGTGGATATTTTCTCTCACCGCCTGCAAGTGCAGGAACGTATGACTCTCCAAATAAAAGAGTGTATTCAGGAGACGCTGAATCCGCTGGGGGTTATGGTTGTTGTGGAAGCCAAACACATGTGCATGCAGATGCGCGGAGTAGAGAAACAGAACTCCATTACCACTACATCCGATTTTACCGGAGCATTCAACCAAGCGAAGACTCGCGAGGAATTTATGAATTTAATCAGGCATAATTCTTGACGGAGAACTCCCCGAATTGAATTTAAAAATTCAGGATGACTCTGTCTCCCAGCCGCTTTGCCATGATGCTTTTTACTTTGTTCAATTCGTTGTAGCGCTCCATGATGCTGTTACACTGGGTTTCATCATTGGCTATGGCAGGGTTCTGTAACGCAAATAGGGTATGCTTCAATTCTTCGCAGACGATGGCATATTTGAAGTTTATCATTAACCGTGGAATTAGCTCATAGAGGCGTTCTTCGTCCGTTACCATTTGTTCTATCTGTGATTTCCTTAACTGATAGCGGTTGCTGATAAGCTCCACACTCAGCTTGCTGATGACGGGGTCGGGATGCGCCACAAAATACCGTTCGGCGGTAAAACCCTCATTGTGGATACGTTCGGCAGCCTCTGTCAGGATTTGCCGGTGAAGCGGATTGTGGAAGGCAAGTTCGTCTTCTTTTAAATCATTGACTATATATTCAGTTACAGTGATAGGGGTTTCCTGCCCCTCTTCATTGGTGACATTGCACATCACCCGCTCACCATAGAGCACTACCATCTTCAGAATAAGTCGTTCGTATTTATAGAACTCCTGGCCCTCCTTGCCCTCCTGCGGGATGAAGGATACATATTCTTCCTCGGGTGGAAAAGGTGGAGGTGTTTCGGAAGGGAGACCGGCAGGCAGTGATTGGGACGGATAGCCAGCTTGTTGTGCGTCGGGGTTGGTAGCTGCAGTATGACTGCCATTGACCCCCGTTTCTGCATTGGCTCTTGCGGCATTGGCCGACCGACGCTCACGTTCTGCTCGCTCAGCTTGTTGCTCGGCTTGCTTTTCGCGACGCTTGGCAACCTCAGAAACCAGCAGTTTATCTTCTACGTGCAATAATTGGGCGCACTCCTTGATATAGACATCACGCACAATGGCTTCGGGAATGATGGAAATGCTCTGCACAAGGTTTCCGATAAGCTCGGCACGCTTGATGGGGTCTTTTCCAGCATCTTCCAGCAACAGATTGGTTTTGAAGCGGATAAAGTCCGTTTCATTCTCTTGTATGAAGGCCTGGAACTCCGTCGCATTGTGTTTGCGTGCAAAGGAGTCCGGGTCGTCACCATCGGGCAGGAGGCAGACTTTGACGTTCATGCCTTCTTCCAGCAACATATCAATACCTCGGATAGAGGCCTTTATACCGGCAGCGTCACCGTCGTAGAGCACTGTCATATTGTTGGTGAAACGATGAATCATCCGGATTTGTCCGGATGTCAATGCTGTGCCCGAAGAGGCAACCACATTCTCTATGCCCGATTGGTGCATGGAAATGACGTCTGTATAACCTTCGACCAGAAAACAACGGTCTTGTTTCACAATGGCTTGTTTGGCAAAATATATGCCGTACAGTTCATTGCTTTTATGGTAAATCTCCGATTCAGGCGAGTTGACGTACTTCACCTTGACGCCTTTGGTGGCGCCGGCAAGCACACGTCCCCCAAAAGCCACCACCTTGCCGGAGAGAGTGTGTACCGGAAAGATGACGCGCCCCCAGAAGCGGTCTCGCAGTCGGTGGTCGTCCGTCTCGTAGCAGAGGCCGGTCTTGACAAGATAATCCTTTTTATAGCCTTTCTTCAAAGCTTCCTGGGCAAGGGCATCGTGGCTCTCGGTACAATAGCCCAACTGGAACTTCTCGATGATGTCATCCCGGAAGCCGCGGCTGCGGAAATAGGCCATGCCGATACTCCGTCCGTCTACGTGGTTCTTTAGGATATTCTGGAAGTAGTCACGGGCAAAGTTGTTCACAATGAAGAGGCTTTCCCGTTCACCCTGTGCTATCTTCTCCTCGCTGGATAGTTCGCGTTCTTTGATTTCAATGCCGTATTTTTTTGCGAGATATTTCAGCGCCTCGGGATAAGACATCTGTTCGTGCTCCATGATGAAATGCACTGCATTTCCTCCTTTTCCGCAGGCAAAACACTTGCAGAGCCCTTTGGCGGGGGATACATAGAAGGAAGGGGTTTTGTCATCGTGGAAAGGGCACAGACCTACATAGTTCACACCGCGTTTGCGCAGGGTGACAAAGTCTGATACGACATCGTATATCTGTGCGGCATCAAGTATGCGGTCTATGGTGGGTTGGTCTATCATTGTCTCTTTTCTAACTTGTGCAAAAGTACATGATATTTCTTGGATAATCAAAAAATATCATATAGGAAAGAGCAGACCGGAACTCTACATCATCATAAAATTCCCGTGGATTGTATAGTCGAGTTTTTCTTTCAATCTTTGTATGTCAACCGGCTTGGACATATATCCGTTAAAGCCATTCTGCATAATCTTTTCTTTGTCCGAAGCAAAGGAGTATGCCGTTACTGCAATGATAGGTACCGTTTTGGATACTTTACGTATTTCGCGAGTAGCTTCATATCCATCCATTTTAGGCATATTGATGTCCATGATGACCACATGCGGATGAAACTTCTGATGGAGTTCCACGGCTTCCTCCCCATCCCAAGCATGAACCAACTCATAATCTTTCTGTAGGATAGACTTGAACAGCATATAGTTGCTTTCGTTGTCCTCTGCTATCAGGATTATAGGCTTTTCCTTGCTTCTCTCGTTCAGAAGAGGCATTAAAGTTAGATTATTTTCCTTTTGGGCCTCTTTCGGTTTATAAGGTATTGTAAACCAGAAAGTACTTCCTTTACCTTCTCCTTCGGATTCTACTCCGATGCGTCCTTTCATTTTTGTGACAATGTTTTTGCATATTGAGAGCCCTAATCCCGTTCCTTGTATAAAGGTGTTTACTTTGGTAAACCGTTCAAATATTTTCTTCTGATTCTCTAGTGATATGCCTATGCCCGTATCTTTTACGTAGAAATAGAGTTCTTCTCCACGGATTTTGTATCCAAACATAATCTCACCTTTCTCTGTGAATTTTGCAGCGTTGACCAGCAGGTTGATGAGGACTTGAGAGAGACGGTTATGTTCTGTCTGTACATAACAAACTGGTACTTCAGGAACGAATTGTAGGGCAACACCTGTTTGCAGTCTGCCTCGTACAGTGTTTTCCACATCTTTTGCCAACTGATTTAAGTCGACATTCTGATAATTGAATTCCAGTGTATTTGCTTCTATTTTTGAAAGATCCAGGATGTTACTTACCAGTTGCAATAGCAACTGGTTGTTGGTTTCTATGATACTGATGAACTCTTTGCGTTCGGTTTCGTTTTCGGTTGCAGTCAGCAGGCTGGAGAATCCTACGATGGCATTCAAGGGGGTACGTATCTCGTGGCTCATATTGGCTAGAAATGCAGATTTCAGCCGGTCGGATTCTTGGGCTTTTTCTCGTGCTCGGATAAGCGCTTCTTCTTGCCTCTTGCGTTCTGTTATCAGTAAAAGGGAGCCGACAAGCGATATTGGATAGCCGTTCTTGTCGCGCTGGTCAATTACTGCGTTGGTTTCCATCCAATCTGTTATTTTTCGCCCTTCTACTTCGGTGATGATACGATATTCTTCTTTGATATGCTGCAACTTGCCTGAAATGAGATTTTCATGTACATGGTGCATACGTTCGAAGTCTTCCGGGTGTATCTTTCGGAAATATTCTGACGCCTTGATAATATCTACTTGGACTGTAGAGTTCTTCTCCTTTGTAAAGTTCATGTGGTCTAATATCTTTTGTGCTTCGCAATAAATCAGACCCTCCTTTAAATCCCAGCGCCATGGTATGATGCGTGCTATGCCCAATGTCATTTCCAGTTTTTTATTAATCTCTCGCAATGTGTTTTCGGCATCTTTGCGCGCTGTAATATCTACGGCAAAGACATCCAAAGTGTGTTTTTGGGATGCCGGGCAAAGAATGAATTCGTAAAAGCTGTTTGTTTGTTTGAAGTAATGAGTAAATGTTACCGTTTGCTTTTCTTGGAATACCATTTCCATGAAATGTGTCAGGTGCTCTATTTGGGAGAAGGCATTTTTCTGTGAACCATCGGTAGTTGGCGTAAACTGGTCGTTGAAAATAATATTGCCGCATCGATAGCTCATATCTGCTATCTGTCCCGTTTTGTCGAAGAAAACCTCTATTTGAGTATAAGATATCGGCATATTACGTAAAAGGGTATCATGGGCACTTAGCAAGGTGATTTTCTTTTGCTGGAACCGGTAAATGACTAAAGCTATGATAAGTAGTGAGAGTATCAACACTACTCCGCAAATAATCCACCATTGATACTTCTGCCAGAATGTAAGCGGTTTATTGATGAATACCGAGTCTTTAGGACAGAGTGTGGTGTCCAGACCGTCCATCTGCAGTTGCTGGTAGTTGATGAAGGGATAGGATTTCTTGCTATATGTAAATGGGATATTCCGTGCATCCTCTCCTGCAAATATCTGTTTGAGGGCTGAAGAAAGCGCGTTTTGCACTTCCATGCGGTCATAGAAATATCCTCCCGCAAACCCCTCTTTACCCACATAGGCATTCCTTAATGCAAATACGGGTTGAGGCGATGATGCAACTAACTGAAAGTCTCCACTGATGAGTGTAGGAAAACCGAGTAGATTCTTACGCTCGTAAAACCATGTGGAAAATAGCATACCCGTCTCCGGTTCATCATTTAGCAGATATGCCTGTAATTCGTTTTGGTTTCTTTCATTACCTATTAAGCGTTCATAGTGGAGGTTTGGATACTTTGACGTTATATAGGCATGAATAAGCCGGTCCAAGTCTTGGTTATGATAGAGTTCATCTGCTGCGAATACAATCGTTTTCATTTTTGGCAGCATCTGTACCATCATGTCGATGGTCTCTTTGTACATATACGGCGTTTCGATAAAAGTAAAGTTGTATTGCGGCTGCAGGTCAACCAGAGGAGATGTGATGGCATTGGAAATGTGTATAGGACGTCCGGTGAAATAATATTCCCGTGGAGCATACGTGTCTTCGTTGCCGATCAATACTATTGGAATATTTCCCCACTCACTCAAAATACGTTCCCTTAAAGTAAAAGCCATGTTGCCGAGAAGTACAAGATAATCGGGTTTCTTATCCTGGAAACGTTCGAAAATGCCATTCTCCATCCGGATATACAATGAGTCATTACGAATGAACGTCCCGTTCATGTGTACTACATCGGCTGTGATGTCCTCTATAGGAGATGTTTGCAGCAGGATGGGAGTTATAAGTTCTTGGCTCCAGGGTGCGCTTTCATTGTACGAGTTTATAATAAGTAATCTGCGGTGTTTGCCGACTATGGTTGCTGTGGCAAAAGCCGAACTTAAATATAAAAAAAGGAAACATAAATTGATTATGCATCTTTTATCTAGAAAAATTTTCATAACCTGATTTTTCAAGTAGTATATTGTCTAATGGCAATTTAATTGCCACGTGTTATTTATACAAAAATAATACAAATGCATTTTAATCGTAAAATATAGTTGCTAAAATTAAAAATAATTAACGGCGTCTTTTTATTCTATACACTGGAAGTTTAATGTAATTATTATTTTATATATCTGTTTTGTGTTGTCTAGCAAGTGAGTACAAGGGTGAGAGGAGATAGAAAAGGAAGTTGGCAGATTGTAATAAAAAGATAAAAAGGATATTTTCATCTTGAAAAAAGTGATATTTTTGCACCCGCTTTTGAAAATGGTACCGGAGACATTTTTTTGTCTTTTAGTGTCAACTGTTAGGATTTCCGGTGATTCATGCACCTCTTCAAAGGGCTACTTCGACGGATAGCCTGAGGTGGTGACTGTCTTTTTCATCCGGGGTGTTTAGTTGGGATAAAAGTGTGTACCTTGGCATCGAGGCACACACTTGTTGATTGTTTATCTAATCTTTTCCCTGATTTTAGTCAGATACTTCTTCATGCCTTCTGCATCCTTATTGCTGATGATTTCCAGCAGGTTCTTCAGTTCCAGGCGGATGTTCTCCACTTGTGAGGGGGTGCGCGGATTGAAGAGAATTTCCTGGAGCAGGTAGTCGTCTTCACTCAGCAGGCCTTTGGCAATGGCCATGTGCTTTTTGAAGGTGGTGCCCGGAGCTTCCTGGTGTTTCATTACCGCTGCAAACACGAAAGTGGATACAAACGGAATGGATAAGGAGTATGCCACAGTCTCATCATGCTCGTCGAAGGTATATTCAAAGATGTTCAGCTTCATGGTCTGGTAGAGGTCCTTGAAGAAGATTTTCCCCAAGTGGTCGCCTTCGCTGATGATGATGGCATTCTCCGTATTCAGATTGTTGAGGCTGGCAAAAGTGGGACCGAACATAGGATGCGTCGACACGTAGCGGAAGCCGCTTTCATCGTAGAATTTCTTCAATCCGGTCTTTACCGAAGCGATGTCGCTGATAATGCAGTCTTTGGGCAGTACCGGCAGCACTTGGCGGAAAGCGTCCAGCGTGTATTTCACCGTAACGGCATTGATGACCAGCTCCGGCTCGAAGTCCTTGATTTCTTCCAGTGTGGTGAAGCGGTAGGTGTTGTAGACAAAACGCAGTTGGTGCGGATTGACGTCGAACACAGCCGTCTCGTGCTGGAAACTCAGGATGTCTGTGAAGAAAGAGCCCATTTTCCCGGCTCCAAGTATTAATATTCTCATGATGTTTAATGTGCCAATTACTTATTTATAATTTCCATCTGCTGTCTTACACTCTCTTCGTGTATCGCCTCAAATACCTTTTTGATGAATTCAGCATCCATGCCACACAATGCGCCTTGCGAGCCGCGTTTCTCGAGGATTTCGTTGTAGCGTCCGGTTTGCAGGATGGTCATGTCATGCTCTTTTTTGTATGTACCGATTTCACGTGCCACACGCATCCGTTTGGCCAGCTCCTGAATAAGATTGTTGTCGCATTCGTCTATCTGCTTGCGCAATTCGCTGAGGTTCTCGGTGCTTTGTGTTTCCTTGCGGATGACCAGCAGGTTGAGGATGTAATCCAGCACATCCGGGGTGACTTGCTGGGCTGCATCGCTCCAGGCACAGTCCGGGTTGCAGTGGCTCTCGATAATCAGTCCGTTGAAGCCCAAATCCATAGCTTGCTGGCAGAGTGGAGCAACCAGTTCGCGCTTTCCACCTATGTGGCTGGGGTCACAGATAATAGGAAGGTTGGGAATTCGGCGGCGCAGCTCAATGGGGATATGCCATTGGGGCAAGTTACGGTAGAGCTTTTTGTCATAGCTGCTGAATCCGCGATGGATGGCACCCAGACGTTTCAAGCCTGCATTGTTGATACGTTCCAAAGCTCCAATCCACAGCTCCAGGTCAGGATTTACCGGATTCTTCACCAGTACCGGGATATCTACGCCTTTCAGTGCATCGGCAATTTCCTGTACGGCGAAAGGATTGGCGGTGGTACGTGCACCTACCCAAAGAAGGTCAATTCCAGCCTTCAGGCATTCGTATACATGTTTGGCGGTAGCTACTTCTGTTGAAACGTACATGCCGGTTTCTTTCTTTACCTCCTTCAGCCATGCAAGGCCGTCTACGCCTACTCCTTCGAAGCCGCCCGGTTTGGTGCGCGGTTTCCAGATGCCGGCACGGAATAGCTTGAGGCCTTTGTCTGCCAATTGTTTGGCGGTGCTCATTACTTGTTCTTCGGTTTCGGCACTGCAGGGGCCGGCTATTACCATAGGGCGTTTGTCTTCAACACCAGGTAATGTGATAGGTTCTAATTCGAGTTCCATATTCTTTATTTGTTTAATAATATTCTTTAATTATGCTTTTTCTTCCTTGTGACGTTTCCTCCTTTTCAGAAGACTTTCTGAGCAAGGTCCCGGAGATTTAGTAAAACGTCGGAGAAGATTTACTAAATCGTTCCTCCCGTTTTAGTAAATCTCCGGTGGAGTTTTAGTAAACGGGATTCCGGCTTTAGGGTGTTCATCTCTTACTTGTAAGCATTTATTTCATGTCCTTGATACGCTTCAATGCTTCTGCCAGTTTATTGTCCTTACAGCAGAGGGAGATGCGGATATACCGTTTCCCGTTACTTCCGAAGATAAACCCGGGAGTAATGAACACTCTGGCTTTATGCAGCACGTGTTCAGTCAGTTCTTCCACGTCTGTACAGCTGTCGGGGATTTTGCCCCAGAGGAACATGCCTACCTGGTTTTCGTCGTAGGTGCAACCCAAGGTATGCATAATTTCTCCTGCCAACTGACGGCGGTTGCGGTAATTCGCGTTGTTGCCGTCATACCAGTCTTGCTCTGCTTCCAGGGCAGTGGCGGCTGCCAGTTGCATGGCACGGAACATACCGCTGTCGATGTTGCTTTTTACTTTCAATATCCATTGCACGAAGTCGGCATTCGAGGCAAGCATGCCGATACGCCAGCCCGGCATGTTGTGGCTTTTGCTCATGGAATTGAATTCTATGCAGCACTCTTTGGCACCCGGAATGCTGAGGATGCTGATAGGATGTTCGTTCAGGATGAAACTGTAGGGGTTGTCGTTTACGATGACGATGTCCTTGCGGCGTGCGAAGTCCACCAGTTTCCGGTACAGTTCCGGTGTTGCGTTCGCCCCGGTGGGCATATTGGGATAGTTGGTCCACATCAGTTTTACACGGCTCATGTCCATCCGTTCCAGTTCGTCGAAGTCGGGCATCCAGCCGTTTTCTTCTTTCAAGTTATAGTTCACGACCTCGGCACCCAGAATCTTGCTTAATGAAGTATAGGTGGGATAGCCGGGATTGGGAACCAATACTTGTTCACCGGGGTTGACAAAGGCCAGCGTCACGTGCAGGATGCCTTCTTTGGAGCCGATGAGCGGTTGTATCTCTGTGTTGGGATTCAATGCTACACCGTACCATTTTTGGTACCAGTCCGCAAAACCGCGGCGCAGTTCGGGGATACCTACGTAGGGCATGTAACCATGTCCGTCCGGATTGCAGGCAGCTTCGCAAAGTGTCCGGATTGTCTTTTCGGAAGGCGGCATGTCGGGGCTTCCGATTCCCAGGCTGATGACATCCATTCCTTCGGCATTCATTTGTGCCACTTCTTTCAGCTTCTTCGAGAAGTAGTATTCGCTTACGCTTGCCAGGCGGTCGGCAGGCTTTATTCTACACGTTTGATTTTCCATCTTCATATTCTCCTAATATTTTCAGCTCTTTGGTCAGCGGTGTGATGGCCGCAATGGATTGTTTATATCTCAGTACATTGTCGAAGACGACATCTACGTAAAACTGGTATTCCCATTCACGCCCGATGATGGGCAGTGATTGTATCTTGGTCAGGTTGATGCGGTAGAAAGACAAAATAGACAATACTTGGGAAAGGCTTCCTTCAGTATGGGGAAGTGTGAATACCATGCTTGCCTTGTTGACGTCCTTGCTGCGATGCCGGTTCAGTTCATCTACTTGCCAAGGGTCGGCTACGACCAGGAAACGGGTGAAGTTATGTTTGTTGGTTTCGATACCTTCCTGCAGGACCTTCATGCCATAACGCTCCGACAGCTCCATTACCTTCTGTCTGGCGGCTGCCTTATCGATGGAAAGCCCCTTTACAGGCTCAATTCCCAAAATAATATTATCCGTTACCGTAAATGGCTGGATCAGCATAAAATGCTGGTGAACCATACCGATCCCGATGTCGATAGCATCCTTTGGACTGGAAAAATGCACCTCTTTCCCTTTAATAAAAATCTGTCCGCTGGTAGGCTTATAAAGCCCGCAGAGCACATTCATCATCGTACTTTTACCGGCTCCGTTTTCTCCTAAAATGGCATGTACCTCACCCTTATGCACCGTCAGATTGATGTGGTCATTGGCTGTAAAATTACCGAATTTCTTTACAATGTCCTTCATCTGGACCATGACCTGGCTTTCATCCATATGGCTGGTCTTTCCCATGTATATTCCCTCCTTTTTCATATGATCACAATATCTTTAAATCCCATCTCCCTCAGTATGTCTGCCAGTTGCGTCAAACATTCAGGAGACGGAACCTGGTAGTGGGAATACGCTTCCCTCACTCCCATGGGACGGTACGCGATCAGCTTGATACGGATTTCGCGTATATTCCGGTAAGGCGCCAGAAGCGTTCCGATTCCCCGGAT
>OHRG01001103.1_pt1 | contig 14546 bp, 10 predicted proteins | sample 1578351 | NCBI WGS metagenome assembly OHRG01 (sample SAMEA3879599, study PRJEB24766) | human gut metagenome | biome: human-associated habitat; feature: feces | place: USA | collected 1985/1987
TGCCAAAGCCTCGAAAGTAACCCCGGCTGCAATCGATATGACGACCTGCTCCGGCCGGAACTTAATCGATTTCACCACCATATCGATCAACCACGGTTTCACAGCCAAGATCACCCAATCGGCAACATCGACGGCTTTTTGATTGTCGGTTGTCGTATTGATACGGGAATCGAACGCTTTTAAATCGTCGAGTTTCGACAAAGACGGATTGGAAACCCAGATATCTCCGGCAGCTATCACCGTTCCTTGCGCCAATCCTTTCGCAATGGCCCCGCCCATATTTCCGGCTCCGATAATCGTAATTTTCATAATCAGGAATCTGTTCCCATAATTTTCCGCTATCGTGTACGACGATTATTTGTTAAAACTTTTCAATACCCGATTGATACTTTGTGGATAATTTTCTACATTTGAAGCAAAATACAATTTTTAATATATAAGTTATGGTCAACTACAAAGATTTAGGACTGGTGAATACCAGAGAAATGTTTAAAAATGCAATGGCAGGGAAATATGCAATTGCAGCCTTTAACTTTAACAACATGGAACAGATGCAGGCCATTATCCAGGCAGCTGTCGAATGTAAATCACCGGTAATCCTTCAGGTTTCCAGTGGTGCTCGTAAATATGCCAACCAGACCCTGCTTCGTTATATGGCTCAAGGGGCTGTAGAATATGCTAAAGAGCTGGGTTTAAATATTCCGATTACCTTACATTTGGATCACGGTGACAGCTTCGAGCTTTGCAAAAGTTGTATCGACATGGGCTTTTCTTCAGTCATGATCGACGGCTCACATCTTCCGTATGATGAAAACGTAGCGCTGACCAAAAAAGTGGTGGAATATGCTCATCAGTTCGATGTAACTGTAGAAGGTGAATTGGGTGTATTGGCCGGTGTGGAAGATGAAGTTTCTTCTGATCATCATACTTATACTGACCCTGAAGAAGTAATTGATTTTGCTACTCGTACAGGTTGCGACTCATTGGCTATCTCTATCGGTACTTCTCACGGTGCATACAAATTTACTCCGGAACAGTGCCACATTGATCCTGCTACAGGTCGTATGGTTCCTCCTCCTTTGGCATTCGAAGTATTGGATGCTGTAATGGAAAAACTTCCGGGATTCCCCATCGTTCTTCATGGTTCTTCATCAGTTCCTCAGGAAGAAGTTGAAACAATCAACAAGTATGGTGGTGCATTGAAGGCTGCTATCGGTATCCCTGAAGAAGAATTGCGCAAGGCTGCCAAGTCTGCTGTTTGCAAAATCAACATTGACTCAGACTCTCGTTTGGCTATGACTGCTGCTATCCGTCAGACTTTTGCTGAAAAACCGGCAGAATTCGACCCGCGTAAGTACTTAGGTCCGGCTCGTGACAATATGGAAAAACTGTACAAGCACAAAATTATTAACGTGCTGGGTTCAGACAATAAATTGGCTGAATAATTAATTCATCCTATATAATAAGGTAAAGGCTGCTTTCGGAGGTGAAGGCAGCCTTTTACTTTATCCGTCATAAACGCTGAAGGGTTCTCAACTACTATAGGGTAATGAAGCATTTACCGCATAGTAGTTGCCCAACTACTGCATAGTAATGCACCCACTACTATGCAGTAGTCAATTCTGGTTTCTATACTGCAAAGGCGACAGCCCCGTATGCTTCTTGAAATAACGCCCAAAGAAGGACTGGTCCGGAAAGCAAAGCTGATTGGATATTTCCTGCACGCTTAAGTTCGTTGATTTCAATAACACTTTGATTTCCAGAATGACATGCTTGTCTATGATGCTTTTGGCGGTGGTGTTTGTCACATTCTGTATCACAGTAGATAAGTATCTGGGAGTGATAAACAACTTGTTGGCATAAAAAGAGACTTCACGCTGGGTGGTGCAATGCTTGTGTACCAACTGGATAAACCGCTTGAACAGCTCTTCCTGCCGGCTGATACCTTCGGGACGTTTCATGAGAAACAGGCGATGAGTCTTGTCGTAGATATCCAACAGGAAACTCTGGATATAATTCTTCAGGATTTGCTGGCGGAAACAGTTGTCCCGGTCGTGATAAAGGTCTTCAATGCCCGAAGCAAGCCCGTTGATGCTCCGCGTGCGCTCCTCAGGAAGGGTTACGCAAGGGTTCTCCTTGAGGAAACGGAAGAAGGAAAGGTCAAGGCGCGCCGTCACTTCTTGAAACAATATGCGCGAGAAAGCGATATATGAGATGGTGAAATCGGGGCTGATATTGGTGAAATTGACAATTGTGTCCGGCAGCAAAACTACTTGCGTATTAGGCGCCAGCTCATACTCCTGCAAATCAATCATGATATGCGCATGTCCCTCCCGGCAGAAAAGGATAGCCGTGTCTTCTAGCTTCATCAAACGGTTCGCCCAGCCGGCAAAGTGGCCGGTCCCCGATACAAAGGGCTCTTCATTAGTGGTGTGTAAAATTTCCATTCTTGTTCTTATTTTGACGCGAATTTAAATGTTTTTTTTGATATAATGAGTTGTTTGTTCCTGTTTTGAACATTTGCCGCTACGAATTGAACGCTTGGGGATGAGAAATTCCAACTACCTTTGCCCCGAATTTAAAAAGATTGGAATATGATGACATTGAACAAAAAATGGATGCGACTAATGGTATTGGTTGGTTGTGCTGCTTTGACAGCGTCGTGTAAACAGGCGCCTGTTGCACAAATGGAGGCGGAGTATGCGGTATTAAAGGTATCACCGTCGGACAAAGTTTTGTCTACTACTTATTCGGCTACGATCCGTGGCCGCCAGGATATTGATATTTATCCGCAAGTTTCCGGTTTCCTTACCCGGCTTTGTGTGGAGGAAGGACAGGCAGTGCGTAAAGGGCAAGTCTTATTTATTATTGACCAAGTGCCTTATAAGGCGGCATTGGAAACAGCTGTCGCCAATGTGGAATCGGCGAAAGCCGGACTGGCAACAGCACAGTTGACATACGATAGCAAGAAAGAATTGTTTGCAAAGAAAGTAGTTTCTGAATTTGATTTGAGGACGGCAGAAAACTCATGGCTTACTGCCAAGGCCCAGTTGGCCCAGGCGAAAGCGCAGGAGGTGAGTGCCCGCAATGACCTTTCGTATACAGAAGTGAAAAGTCCTTCGGATGGGGTGATTGGTACATTGCCTTATCGGGTAGGTACATTGGTTAGTGCCAGTTTGCCACAACCGTTGACTACGGTTTCTGATAATTCGGATATGTATGTCTACTTTTCGATGACTGAAAATCAATTGTTGGCTCTGACCCGTCAATATGGTTCCAAAGCAGAAGCGTTGAAAAATATGCCGGAAGTGGAACTGCAATTGAATGACAAGTCTATGTATGGCGAAAAGGGACGCATTGAAACCATCAGTGGGGTGGTAGACCGTAATACGGGTACCGCAAGTCTGCGTGCCGTATTCCCGAATAAGAATGGGTTGCTGTATAGCGGAACATCGGGAAATGTGATTCTTCCGGTTACGATGAAAGGAAGTTTGGTTATTCCTCAGGCTACCACTTTTGAAATTCAGGATATTACATACGTATATAAAGTCGTGGACGGCAAGACACAATCAGCTCCTGTCAGTGTGACCCGTGTAAATGGAGGACAGGAATATATCGTGAACGATGGATTGAAAGAGGGGGATGTCATTGTAGCGGAAGGCGTAGGTTTGCTGCGTGAAGGTACTCCCATTAAAGTAAAACAGAATTAAGAAAGACTATGAATTTAAGAACCTTTATAGAACGCCCCATCCTGTCGGCTGTTATTTCTATTTCGATAGTGGTAGTGGGTATCATCGGGCTGTTCACTTTGCCCGTCGAACAATATCCTGATATTGCTCCGCCTACCATTCAGGTAAGTACCTCTTATTTTGGTGCCAGTGCGGAAACTCTTCAGAAGAGTGTTATCGCTCCGTTGGAGGAAGCGATTAACGGTGTGGAAAATATGACTTATATGACTTCTACCGCTTCAAATGCCGGAGTTGTGGATATCACTGTGTATTTTAAACAAGGGACAGACCCCGATATGGCAGCGGTCAATGTGCAGAACCGTGTATCGAAGGCAACCGGACAGTTACCGGCAGAAGTAACGCAGGTGGGTGTGACTACCTCAAAGCGGCAGACCAGTATTTTGCAGATGTTCTCACTATATAGTCCGGATGATTCGTATGATGAGAAATTCTTGTCCAACTATATCAGTATTAACTTGAAACCTGCTATTCTTCGTATCCAGGGTGTGGGTGATATGATGATTATGGGGGGTGACTATAGTATGCGTATCTGGATGAAGCCTGACGTGATGGCCCAGTATAAATTGATTCCATCGGATGTGACCCAAGTGTTGGCTGAACAGAATATTGAATCGGCTACCGGTTCATTCGGAGAAAACTCTGATGAAACTTATCAATATACAATGAAGTATAAAGGGCGTCTGATTACTCCGGAAGAGTTTGGGGAAATTGTGATCCGGTCTTCGGATAATGGCGAAGTGTTGAAGCTGAAAGAAATTGCCGATATAGAGATGGGCGAGGAAAGCTATGCCTATCATGGGGCTATGAATGGTCATCCTGGTATTTCCTGTATGATTTTTCAGACGGCAGGATCGAATGCGACAGAAGTAAACAATAATATTGATGCCTTTTTGGAAGAAGCAAGGAAGGATCTGCCCAAAGGGGTGGAGATGGTTCAGGTTATGAGCTCCAATGACTTTTTGTATGCATCTATCCATGAGGTGATAAAAACCTTGTTCGAGGCCATTTTTTTGGTAATCTTAATTGTATATGTATTTTTGCAGGATATCCGTTCTACTATTATTCCGTTGGTGGGGATCATCGTGTCCTTGATTGGTACATTTGCTTTTATGTCCATAGCAGGATTCAGTATCAACCTGATTACCCTGTTTGCTTTGGTGTTGGTGATCGGTACGGTGGTGGATGATGCCATTGTTGTCGTCGAGGCGGTGCAGGCGCGTTTTGATGTGGGATATCGTTCTTCTTATATGGCTAGTATTGATGCGATGAAGGGGATTAGCAATGCGGTCATCTCTTCTTCGTTGGTATTTATGGCTGTGTTTATTCCGGTTTCGTTTATGAGTGGAACTTCGGGTACTTTCTATACTCAGTTTGGTTTGACTATGGCGGTTGCCGTAGGTATCTCTGCCGTCAATGCACTGACTTTGAGTCCGGCGCTGTGTGCTTTGTTCTTGAAACCGTATATCAATGAGGATGGAACGGAAAAAAACAATTTTGCAGCACGTTTCCGTAAAGCGTTCAATGCTGCTTTCGATGCAATGATTGAACGATATAAGAAAGGGGTATTGTTCTTTATCAAACGCAAATGGATGGTATGGACACTTCTTGCGGCCTCGGTAGTACTATTGGCTTTCTTGATGAATACAACTAAAACCAGTTTGGTGCCTGATGAAGACCAGGGGGTTGTATTTGTGAATGTCAGCACGGCGGCAGGTAGTTCATTGAAAACGACTAATGACGTAATGATGCGTATTGAAAAGCGCATGATGGATATTCCTCAGGTGCTGCATGTGCAGCGTGTGGCAGGTTATGGTCTGCTAGCCGGACAGGGTAACTCTTTTGGTATGTTGATTCTGAAACTGAAACCTTGGGATGAGCGTGAAGGAAAGGAAAATGATGTTCAGGCAGTAATCGGACAGGTATATGGCCGTACGGCAGACATCAAGGATGCCAGTATATTTGCTATTTCTCCGGGTATGATTCCGGGGTATGGTATGGGTAATGCGTTGGAACTCCATATGCAGGATAAACAAGGTGGTGATGTGGGCACTTTCTTCAATACCACTCAACAATATCTGGGTGCTCTGAACCAACGTCCCGAGATCGCGATGGCATACTCTACTTTTGATATCCGTTATCCGCAATGGACGGTAGAAGTGGATGCGTCCAAATGTAAGCGTGCCGGTATCACTCCGGATGCTGTGCTAAGCACATTGTCCGGCTATTATGGTGGGCAGTATGTTTCAAATTTTAATCGTTTCTCTAAAGTATATAAGGTTATGATTCAGGCAGATCCGAAGTATCGTGTGGATGAAAGCTCGTTGAATAATATCTTTGTGCGTATGTCTAATGGCGAGATGGCTCCTCTCAGCCAGTTTGTGACATTGACCCGCAGTTATGGGGCAGAATCGCTGAGCCGTTTCAATATGTTCAATTCTATTGCTGTAAATGCAATGCCTGCCGAAGGGTATAGTACCGGTGATGCCATCCGTGCCGTTCAGGAAACTGCCGTACAGGCACTTCCCAAAGGTTTTGGGTACGACTTTGGTGGTATTACCCGTGAAGAGACCGACCAGGGAGGTACTACCATTATCATCTTTGCTATCTGTTTCTTGATGATTTATCTGATTTTAAGTGCACTTTATGAAAGTTTCCTCATTCCGTTTGCGGTGTTGTTGTCTGTTCCGTTTGGGCTGATGGGTAGCTTCCTGTTTGCGAAGATGATGGGACTGGAGAACAATATTTATTTGCAGACCGGTTTGATTATGTTGATAGGTTTGCTTGCTAAGACTGCCATTTTGCTGACCGAGTACGCTACCGAGCGTCGTAAGGCAGGTATGAGCCTGACTTCCGCTGCACTTTCTGCCGCCAAAGCCCGCTTGCGTCCTATTCTGATGACGGCACTGACTATGATTTTCGGTCTGTTCCCGTTGATGGTTGCCAGTGGAGTAGGTGCTAATGGAAACAGTTCGCTGGGAACAGGTACTGTGGGTGGAATGGTGATCGGTACGCTGGCGTTGCTGTTTATTGTACCTTCTTTGTTTATCGTATTCCAATATTTACAGGAAAAGGTACGTCCTATTCAGTTTCAGCCGGCGGCCGATTGGCAGATTCAAGAGGAATGTGTAGAAGCAAAAGAAGAGAGACAACACCACATCGAAAGCAAAAACGAAGAGAAAAAATGAAAAAACAGATCATCACTCTGACTGTCGCAGCGCTCACACTGAGTAGCTGCGGCATATATACCCAATATAAACCTGCAACCGAAGTGCCCGATAATTTGTATGGGGAAGAGGTGGCAGTTGCTGATACCGTGGATAATATCGGCAATCTGAGCTGGCAGGAGATTTTTACAGATCCGCGGCTTCAGGAATTGATAGAGCAAGGCTTGCGGAACAATACGGATTTGCAGTCAGCACAATGGCGTGTGAAAGAGGCGGAAGCTGCTATGCTGTCAGCCAAATTGGCTTATCTGCCTTCTTTCGCTCTGTCACCTCAGGGGACAGCAAGTAGTTTTGACAAAGGAAAAGCTGTACAAACTTATACTTTACCGGTGGCGGCAAGTTGGGAAATTGATATTTTCGGCCGCATCCGTAATGCGAAACGCCAGGCGAAAGCATTGCTGGAACAGAGCCGTGACTATAAACAGGCTGTCCGGACACAGCTGATAGCCGGTATAGCTAATACTTACTATACCTTGCTGATGCTGGACAATCAGCTGGCCATTTCTGTCCGGACTGAAAAGTCCTGGAAAGAAACCGTAGATGCAACCCGTGCTCTGATGGAAGCCGGATTGGCAAATGAAGCTGCCGTTTCACAAATGGAAGCTACATATTATACTATATGTACTTCAGTTCTTGATCTGAAAGAACAAATTAACCAGGTAGAAAACAGTTTGTCGTTGTTGTTGGCTGAATCTCCTCATGCTATTGAGAGAACGGGCACATGGGACAGTTCTTATATGATGAAGGAACATTTCCCGGTAGGCATCCCTGTGCAAATGCTTGCCAACCGTCCCGATGTACGCAGTGCGGAGCGTTCGTTGGAAGCAGCTTTCTATGCCACAAATCAGGCTCGTTCCGCCTTTTATCCTTCTATTGTTTTAAGTGGAAGTGCGGGATGGACTAATTCAGCAGGAAGTATGATTGTCAATCCGGGCAAGTTCATTGCAACGGCTGTAGCTTCGTTGACCCAGCCACTGTTTAATAAAGGTGCGAACATAGCACAGCTAAAGATAGCTAAAGCTCAGCAAGAAGAAGCCAAACTGAGTTTTCAACAGGCTTTGTTGAATGCAGGAAGTGAAGTGAACGAGGCTTTGGTGAAATATCAGACGGCCCGTGATAAATCAGTTTATTATGATAAACAAATAAATTCATTAAATAAAGCTTTGGAAAGTACCTCTTTGCTGATGCAACATGGGAATACGACTTATCTGGAAGTTTTGACGGCTCAGCAGACTTTGCTTAATGCGGAGTTAACTCAGGTTGCTAACCGTTTTACTGAAATGCAAGGCGTAATCAATCTCTATCAGGCATTGGGTGGAGGTCGTGACTAATTTAGCATACTGTTATCTTCAACGTGTTGAAGAAAGAGAACGCTGCTCTCCGTGAGGAAAGCAGCGTTCTTTTATGGTTGTCAAGGTTCCACTATAACACAAACCGGATTGGATTCTTCATTGATTTCCTGTAAAAAGCTTAGCTTTCCTTCTTGGACAATTCCCGGATTTTTATCCATCCATTCGTCTATTTTCCCTATCTCCAATAAAGCGGCATACTCTCCTTCTTCTGTACAAGTGATGGGATAGAAAGGCATGAAATGCGTCAGGTCATCTGTCAGCCCCACATTGGCATCATTCATATAAGTAATATGTTTTTCTTTGTCGTAAATACCGTAGAAGGGTTTTCTCTTGTCGTATAATTCCTGTAGAGATATAAAGAAGAGATGTTTGGGAGTTTCCAGAATACCGGTTATAACGATGTAGTTGTCTGTATCCTCTTTTTGTCCCATTTTTTCAGCCGGGAAATGCCATTGCCCGGTATGGAAAGTGGTATGGACAGTAGCTTCGTGTCCTTTAATGTCGTAGATTGTGTCATTGAACGCTTTTCTGAAACGTATGCTGCCGTTGCTCAGCCAAAGTGAAGGCTGGTCTATAGGAAGAACAGTCATTGTTCCATCCTGATAATTTATATATATTAACCCTCCTATGTTGGCGTTGCCGGGTAATTGCTTGAATACGTTGATGCTGGATATCTGGTCCATGCCCATAGGATCACCCGGATTGGCAAATTCCGGCAATGAGTCTTTTACTTCTCCCTGTTCGTTGAAGTAAAGTAACGCACTTGTTTGCGGTTGTCCTATTCCTTCTCCATAATGAGCAAGAATAAGGGAGTCGGAAAAAGTAAAGTAAAGGGATGGGGAAATCTTTTGTGGTAGGTGTACTTGCCCTAGATAGTTACCTTTTGTATCGTATTTTACCAACTTGTCGGGTTGGCGATAAAAGTAGAGATGGTTGGTATGGGGGTGAATAAAGCAGCTGGCATTGCTGTAGCCTTGTGGATCTTCTCCTTTGTGCCCGATGCTGCCAAGATATTTTCCGGTTTGCTTGTTGAATGACAGGCATCGTCCGTTGGTAGAGACAAAGATATGGTCTTTAGATAACTTGATGGAATAGGAGTTGCCAATCAGGGATGAGTCTGTTGTTTCCAAAGGGATATAACGGATTTGTTTTCCCAATTGGGAGGTCTTTAATTCTGTGAGGTGTTCCAGACTTACGGCAATGTCAATTGCATTCGGGTCATTCGCTTTGTTTTGGGGAGTACAGGAGCCTAATAATAGGAGTAGGCCGCCCAGCATGATTTGCTTCTTCATAGTAGTATTGTTTTATGGAAGAAAAGAAGTTGTTTGCATGGGCAACTTCTTTTCTTTGTGTTTAAATGATGTTGTGTTTATTATCTTGCAGCAAAAAACAAGGAGTTTCCTGTAGCTATTCTTGCGGTAGCAATACCTTGTGCATCAGGAGTGACAGTCATGGAGGTTCCGTTTTGCAGGCTCAAAACAGCCGTTCCGTCTTCGTTCATTTTCACAAGTTCGAAGCTCTGTCCGTCGGCTACGGCATTCCATGTATTGTTTTCTTTGTTATAGACCAAATCTACAGATTTGTCTTCTCCTTTTTTGGTAATGGTATAACCGTTTTCGTTGGTTTTTACCAAGTATTCGCCATTTTCTCCTTGCACTGTTTTTACTTCACCGATAGAAGCTGTAGGGTTGGAACCGCTCCAGAATTCGATGGAATTTAAAACCAATGCGTCTGCCAGATAAGCAATTTCATAAACAGGGACAATATGGAAAGCGAGAAAGATAAGTTCGTTGACAAACTTGTTGCTTACCCCCTGGTTCCAGTCTTTCAAACTATTCCATAATCCGAAAGAACCGATGCATGATGAAAATAAGACGCTGCCACTCAACATGGCGCAAACAAGAAATGTTTTGCTTTTTTTCATGATCAATAAAGTTAAGTTTATAAAAAGTAATTTTATGACGATTTCCTACAATAAAACGATTTAATCGTCACGCAAAGATAGAACTTTTTTATGGAAAGAGGCTTCTCTACCTAAAAAACTGTATCTTTGTAAGCTGAACATGAAAAACTATTAATCAAAAATCTTATAAAAGAATGAAAGAACAAATTCAAAAAAAGCTCAATGACTCCAAGGTTCTTCGGTGGAGTGTGTTGGCGTTGGTGGCTTTCACCATGCTATGCGGTTATTTTTTGACCGATGTAATGTCCCCCTTAAAACCGATGCTTGAAAAGGAGCTGCTGTGGGATAGTCTGGATTATGGTATTTTTACCAGTGCATACGGTTGGTTCAATGTCTTTGCCTTTATGCTTATTATCGGTGGTATCATTTTGGATAAGATGGGAGTGCGCTTTACTGGTATGGGAGCATGCCTTTTGATGGTGTTGGGCTGTGGGTTAAAATATTATGCTATTTCTACTACATTTGCTGAGGGAAGCACTTTGCTTGGAATGAAAACCCAGGTAGGACTGGCTGCGTTGGGATATGCTATATTTGGTGTCGGTGTAGAGATTGCAGGCATCACGGTCTCAAAAATTATTGTGAAGTGGTTTAAAGGAAAAGAAATGGCTCTGGCCATGGGTATGGAGATGGCGACAGCCCGTTTAGGCACTATGCTGGCTTTGGCTGTTACGGTTCCTATCGCTACTTTCTTTGGTATTACTGATGATGAGGGTGTGTTCCATCCTAATATCCCTGCTCCATTGTTGCTGTGCCTTACTATGCTTTGTATTGGTACGGTAGCATTTTTTATTTATACTTTCTATGATAAGAAACTGGATGCTTCTTTAGAAGAAGAAGGGGCGGAACCTGAAGAGCCTTTCCGTATGAAAGATATTTGGTTGATTGTAACCAATAAAGGATTTTGGCTGATTGCGTTGCTGTGTGTGTTGTTTTATTCTGCCGTATTCCCTTTCTTGAAATATGCTACAGACCTGATGGTGCAGAAATATAATGTAGATCCGGAATTGGCGGGTACTATTCCTAGCCTGTTACCATTGGGAACTTTGTTCCTTACTCCGCTTTTCGGTAATGTGTACGATCGGATAGGCAAGGGAGCTACGCTGATGATCATCGGTTCTGTGCTGTTGATTTTTGTTCATACAATGTTTGCGTTACCTGTCTTGAATGTATGGTGGTTTGCCACTATCATTATGATTATATTGGGGATTGGCTTTTCTTTGGTGCCATCGGCTATGTGGCCCTCTGTTCCTAAAATTATTCCGGAAAAGCAGTTGGGTACAGCTTACGCTTTGATCTTCTGGGTACAAAACTGGGGGTTGATGGGTGTACCTGCTTTGATTGGTTTTGTCTTGAATGAGTATTGCAAAGGACCGGTAGTAGATGGAATGCAGACTTATGATTATACACTTCCCATGTGGATATTTGCAGGCTTTGGTGTGGCTGCATTGTTCTTTGCTTTGTGGCTGAAAGGTGAGAATAAGAAAAAGGGGTATGGATTGGAGGAACCAAATATTAAAAAATAATTGATTGTCTTTTAGTGAAAATGAGGGTGTCCAGTGTATTATGGATACCCTCATTTTGCTATGTAGGGGTGAGATGGAGCTTTAGTCTTTATCAATCTTCACAATTCCTCCAGTATTAGGATTAAAGATCACTCGTGTATTTACTTTTTTATTAAAAAGGTTATCTATCAGACATTCCGTTGTCCCAAATTGTGTAACAGGTAGTTCTCCGTCAAAATAACGTTTGTTTGGAGTGAATACGGTAACCTGAGCTTTTCCCGGAATATTGTAAATAACACCATCCGTCTTCTTTTTTTCTTTGCCTTTCGGATCCATCGGTGGCAATGTTTCTTGGTTGACGATGGAAATATAATAAGGTTCACCGGATAAATTATCGGCATCCAGCATCCCTAGTTTCTTTGAGAAACGGAAAGCTACTTTTTCTTTCATGTCCGCTTCTGGTTTTATGCGGATGGTAAATGATTTTTCTATGCGGTCTGTTGTGCCGGCAAACATTTGCATCATGGCTTGTTCCTGTTCATCCAGATTGTCCAGCATGAGTTTTAAAGCGGCTCCGTCTTTGGGCATATAATCTGCTTGCCCGCGGGTCAGGCTGTTTTTGCTTTCTCGTATATTGTAGATTTCTTTCGCCACCAACTCAGCCATTTTAGCGGTAGAACCGGCTATCAGAATCTCTTCGGTCATAAAACTGCGTGGGTCAATACGTTTTTTGGCCGTATCGGCAACTTTTGTCACAGGTGCTTTCTCTATAGGAGAGGTGGTGTTGATAGCCTTTATGATTCCTTCAGGAGTCAATTCTACCTGTGAGGCCGCACTTTTGTCTTTCAGTTTTACAGCGTATGCATTGTCCGGGTCAGGAATGCCTATGGAATTTACCTTGATACTGTTTATTTCCCAATGTTCTTCCGGTTGGGATGATATGCCTGTAAGGCGCAGATAGCGGTCGGCGTATTGGCAGAATTCTCCGGGCGTGTAGACAACTTTGGTTGCGGTGACTTGCAATTCTATTTCGGTCTTAGGCAAATAATAAACCACTCCTTCTCCCATGGTTCCGGGAGTATATGTACTGACATCTTGTGCGGTGCCGCTTAATGAAACCAGTAACCCTGCTGCGATTAATCCTTTTTTCATATTTCTATATTCTATCATATATGTAAGCAAATATAGCTATTCTTTTGTAAATCTGCCTTTTGTTTCTGTTAATTTCTTCCATGCTGCGGGTAATGCGTCAATAAGATCACTTGAGGTGGTTCCTATTTCTCCTTTTTCTTCCGCTGCAATGTCTCCTGCCAGACCATGTACGTAGACGCCCAGGCGGCATGCATCTTCTTGAGTATATCCTTGTGCCAATAAGGCTGCCAGAATACCGGTCAGCACATCACCGCTGCCGGCGGTTGCCATACCTGGATTCCCGGTGGGATTGAAATAACAATTTCCTTCGGGGGTGACAACTGTGCTCCATGATCCCTTTATAATGATATAGCTTTGCAGATAGGCTGCCAGTTCTTTCGTCTTTGTCAGCCGTTCGTAAGTATCCATGCATTTACCTATCAGTCGTTCCAGTTCCTTTAGATGGGGGGTGAGAATACAGCGCTTCGGCATCCGGCTGAGCCAGTTGCGGTGAGTGCCGAAAATATTAATGGCATCCGCATCCAGCACTAAAGGTACCGGACAACCTTGTATTTGTTCCATCATGGCCAACGCTGTATCTTCTTCTTGTCCCAACCCCGGACCGATGGCTATGGCTTGATAACGGTCTGTATCCACGGGCTCGGCAAAATAATGGTCGTGTATGTCTGTCTGTACAATGGCTTCGGGAACAGTGGTCTGAAGTAAATCATGGTTGTGGATAGGTACATGGACAGTCAGTAATCCCACTCCCGAACGCAGGCAGGCACGGGCAGATAAAATGGATGCTCCTGCCATGCCATAAGATCCTGCGATGAGCAGTGCATGGCCGAAAGCTCCCTTGTGGGCAAATCGTTTCCGCGGTTTGATGAGGCTGCGAATTTCTTCTTCCTCTGTGATATAGTAGGGACTTTGTGCTGTATCAATAAAGTCTTTTTTCAGTTGGATGTCCAATAGTTGCCATTCGCCTACAATGTCTTCGTTTTCGGGGAAAAGAAAGGATAACTTAGGTAGCTGAATGCTGAGAGTGACATCCGCGCGTATCATGTTTTGACGGATATTATAAGTGTTGTCCTCACACATTAATCCTGAAGGTACATCAATGGCTACTACCTGTGCCTTGGATGCATTAATATATTTCACTACGGCAGCAAATCCACCGTTCAGTGGTTTGTTGAGTCCGGAACCGAATAATCCGTCTACTACCAGATGCCTTTCTGTCAGGACTGGAGGATCAAATTGTGTGCTTACTTCAGTAAAGTACACCGAGCCGCATTCTTTTAACCGTTCAAGATTGGTCTGACATTCTTCCGACAGTTTTCCTTTGGTGTTAAACAGAAAGACTTCTACGTGATAGTTTTGCTTAGACAACATACGGGCTACGGCAAGCGCATCGCCCCCGTTATTTCCCGGTCCGGCGAATACTACAATATGGAAAGAAGTATCCCATCGGTGGGTAATGGCACGAGTCAGTTCTTCGGCTGCCCGTTCCATCAAATCAATGGAGGCAACCGGTTCTTTGGCAATCGTGTACTTGTCCAGCTCTTTTAGTTGGGTGCTCGAAATAATTTTCATGACAATCTCTTTTGTTTGAACGTACAAAGATA
>OHRG01001108.1_pt1 | contig 14496 bp, 7 predicted proteins | sample 1578351 | NCBI WGS metagenome assembly OHRG01 (sample SAMEA3879599, study PRJEB24766) | human gut metagenome | biome: human-associated habitat; feature: feces | place: USA | collected 1985/1987
TACATATAATATTGCTTTGGCTGTTATCGAATTTTGTTTTTGTTTAAAACAGTGGAACAAGGAACATATTTATTACATTGAAACATCCAAACCAAAAATGGAGTGATGAATGTGCCTTTAAGCTTTAAGTACAATTCGATATATTCAAATCTGATTTAACAGCATACTATCTACAATTAAATACACTATCCCAGTAGCTCGCACAAAATTCATGTTTTGTGCGGGCTTTTTTGTATCCGAAAATTTTTTCAAATCTTTTCAAATTCCTGCAACAAATCACACCTTTCCGTACCGATATGGTGCAGTTCTGCCCACAAGAATGGGAATAGTTGAGATACTAACAAAGCTTTCCAATACCATCTGTTTGCTTCTGTAACATTGTGAAAAATACGCATATTGGATAAGCCTATGTGCGTATGTTGAGAATAGATAGTTGATTAAGGGAGCTGATACATTGACTAAAAAAAAACCTGCACAATATATTGTAGAACGAGAATTTTTATGTAAATTTTCTGTAGAAGAATTACTTATCCGTATCGTGAAATCTCATATTAAAAACGCATATCAAGAGGTGAAAACCTTTGAAAATCATGGAAAGAAGCCGTATTTTATTGTATGATATTATTATAGGTACGGCAGTTGAATAGGTGGAAAAATGATTTATCAAAAAGCGTCAAACTTATTTAATGCAGCTGTTTATATCAGATTATCACGAGAGGACGGAGATAAGGAAGAAAGCGATAGTGTAGGAAATCAGAGAAAACTTTTAACAGAATATGTGAACAAGCATGACGACTTTATCTTATATGATGTTTATATTGATGATGGTTTTACGGGAACGAATTTCGATAGACCAGACTTCCATAGAATGATTGCTGACATTGAAAATAACAAGGTAAATTGTGTTGTTGTAAAAGACCTTTCCCGTTTCGGACGAGATTACATTGATACTGGGCGTTATTTGGAAAGAATATTTCCAGAGCTTAATGTCCGTTTTATTTCTGTAACAGATAACATTGACAGTATGAAGCAGTCATACGATATGTTGCTTCCTATTAAAAATATATTCAATGAACAGTATGCAAGAGATATTTCTAATAAAATTCAAGCGACTGTAAAATCAAAACAGAAGGCTGGAGAATTTATAGGAGCATTTACAAGCTATGGCTATAATAAATCACCTGCGAATAAGAATAAGCTTGTGATTGATGAATATGCGTCCGAAGTTGTAAAACGAGTATTCAGTATGTACGCACAAGGGATAGGAAAACAGAGCATTGCAAAAATATTAAATGCAGAGGGTATCCTTTGTCCGTCTGAATATAAAAAACTAAATGGCGAAAACTATAAGAATTGTACTCGTTTAGAGAAAACTTCCTATTGGACATATTCCACTATTAACGTGATGTTGCAAAATGAACTTTATATTGGAAACATGGTGCAAGGAAAGAAACATCAACGTATGAGAAGCAAACAACGCCTAGTTGATAAAGAAAACTGGATAAGGGTTGAAAATACACATGAACCGATTATAGACCGTCAACTGTGGGATAAGGTACAAAAACTGCTGACGAAAAAACATAGGGATATTGATTTAGAAACAAATAAAAATATCTTTGCAGGTTTTATCAAGTGTGGCGATTGTGGTCGGGCAATGATGAAAAATTTGTGGCAACATGCTGACGGAAGTAAGTCCTACTCATTCTATTGTGGAACTTATAAAAGAAGCGGAAAAAATTACTGCACTCCGCATACTCTCCCATTTCAAGTATTGAATGATATTGTACTGGGAGATTTAAAGCAGATTATCAGCAATGTAGAGAATTTGCAGGAACTTGTAAAATTACAATCTTTCACAGCTCCGAAAATCAGAAAATCAACAGACATAGAACTGACAAAGTTAAAGACAGAGCTTGAAAGAGTAAAGAGACTGCAAAAGGCAATTTATGAAGATTACAAAGACGAACTGATTTCTAAAGAAGAATTTCTTTCTTATCGAGAGGACTATCAACAAAAAGAAACGCTTTACTCCAAACAGATTGAAACGCTGGAAGAAAAGAAAAATGAAAATGTAACAGAAAGTATTTTTGAAACACCCTGGTTAAGGCGGTTGTTGGAGCTGAAAGACATTGAAGAATTAGACAGAGATATTATTGTGGAAATGATAGACCAGATAACAGTTTACGAAAACCGCAAAATTAAAATCTCATATAACTTCGGAAATGAACTGGAACATTTATTCTCAAGCGTTTACTGTAAGGACTTATAGAAAAAGGCTATCTAATCTCAATACATATCACAATTTGCGTAAACTACAATCAACACATGGTGGAAGTGATCCCGGTAAGATTTCCACCTCCGGCGTCATGGAAAAGGATGTCAACCTGAGTATTGCAATGGCTCTTAAACAGCTGTTTGAAAACAGAGGCTTTACTGTTGTCATGACCAGAACCACCGACTGCGACCTCGCCCCGGATAATTCCAAGCATCCAAAGACAGATGATCTGACAAAGAGAACTGCCCTGATGTCTAAAAGCAATGTGGCAGTCAGCATCAGTATCCATCAAAACAGCTTTGAGGACAGTTCAAGCTGCGGTCCACAGGTATTCTATTATGAAGCCTCTGATGCAGGAAAAGAGCTCGCATCCTCTATTCTTGGAGCTTTAAACACTTCTCTTTGTGTCGCAAAGCCACGAAGCATTAAGCCCAATAAAGAATACTTTATACTTAAAAAATCCACATCCCCGACCGTAATCGTAGAATGTGGATTCTTGAGTAATCCTGCTGAGACACTTCTTCTTACTGACAAAAACTATCAGGATGACCTGGCGCATGCTATATATATCGGTGTTACAGACTATCTTGCGCAAGCATCCTTTGAACATTTACAATAAACTGCTCTGCGATATGATATAGTCTGGTTGTCTGGACACTTTCACTACCATCAAGCTGCTTTTTAGTCTCATTATCTGACATCTTAGACTCTTTTGCAGATATATCATGCTCCAGTGCCACATCTATGCGCACACGCTGTTCACCATCACTTATTCCTGCCTCAAACATAGTGATATTGTCTTCAAACAGCTTTTTAGTCTGCTCATCGTCTGTGACTATCATAGCAGATACTGAGTTTTCCTTTGCCTCAAAATATGCAGCTACCCTGCCGCATTTTTTATCCTCAAGGAATATGTCAACCAGTCCCTTTTTATCCTCACCTCTTACTATGCGAAGCTTCATACCTGTGACCCCGTCTGCAGTCTCTATTGGTACAATATAGTTTTCCTGTCTCGACATATTTGAAGCTATCCTTAGCTGACTGCATAATAGCTTCATCTGTCTGAGGTCTATTGAGCCTGTGTGCCTATCCTCTATAATCATCGAATCCATAACATGCTCTGCTGTATCAGCCAGCGTTTCCTGCGCCTGCGCAAGCTCCTTTGGATTTTTGACCGACTCAGAAAATCGTCTGAGAGTCTCATCCAAAAGAGCCCTTGCCGTAGCACTGTCTCCACGCTCCCAGAGATTTCTTACTACCTCTGACGGATTTTTCATTAGCCGTGACGCAGCCATGAGGTTTACCGCGGTTGTTTTTACATCATATTTCTCTAGAAAAGCATATACGTTCTCAGGCACCGAAACTGCCTGATTGAACTGTCTTAGCTGTTCTGTGGCATATTGCTCTGACAGTGCGTTATCCTCGTTGGCCTCATATACAGCCTGCCTTAGCTGCTCCGGAGTCATATCAAGCCAGCTGTCATACTGCACAAACTCCATTTTCTCAGGTGAAAGTGTATCAAGCACATCCCTTAGGCAGTTTGTATGATATGCGCTTTCTATCTGTGAGTCAATTTTAATGCCTCTGCTTACACTGTCCACTCCGGCAAAGGTATCGTCCACCTTATAGTCCATGGCACTCTTTCCTCGTACCCGGACCGCTGTAAGCAGATTTTTCATTGTAATATCTGCTCCCTGATTAACAAGTGAGCCTATCACAGCACCATCTGACTGCTCCACCTGTGAAATAAGCCTGTATATGCCTATATATGAGTCTCTTTCCTTCTCTGAGATTTCATTTTTCTTTTCAAGCTTCCAGAGAAACTCGCTGAATTTCTCATCCCTTTCGTCAGGATTTTCTGATTTTATCCGTCTGGCAGTGTCACTTATGTCACTCATGCTCATATCAAGCGGTGATATGCCTCTTTTTATCATCTCAATCGTCACCGCCGGTGTCATATCGCTGAATGCTCTCTGCACCTGCTCATCTACAGACTTTATCTGCTTTATATTGTCCTCTGTGATGTCGGTACTGTTGTACGCAAGTATCCGCACAGCCCTGCGATTGCTTTCAGATGTATCTATCTGAAGCTCTTTAAGTATATCATCCACATTCTGAAATGCTTTTGATATACTGTCTCCCATATCTGCCCGCGGTGATGTCATAAGAGTCTCATATCCTGAGGCTGCTGCTTCTAATGACTGCTTCATTGCTTTGCCTGCTGTATACAGCTCATACACAATGTCATCAGCGGATTCCAGGGTCAGTACATACGCCGGCTGCTGCTTCATCTGATTGAAAATATCACAGACATTATTGTACATACGTACTCTATCATCAGATGCCTCTACACTGCTATCACCAAACAGCGCTCCGTAGTATTTATTTTCCTGCTGCTTAAGCAGCTCCACTACACGTTCAATAGGCTCTGTGTCTATTGAAACTCCTTTTTTTATGAGTGAAAGGTTGGCTTCTGCTGTCATGGAAAGTCTCGCTTCCTCAAGCTTTCTTTGAGCTGTCACAAGCCTTGCTTCCCGGCTGTCTGTAATCTGATTATCCGCAGCTTTATTCGCTGAGGCTTGCGATGCTGCACTATCCTTGCCCCTTGCAGCTATAAGCTTTGACAGATTCTCTATCGTGACAGGTATGTTATCTGACTCTAATGTGACAATGTCATCTGCGGTCGCCTCACCTAATACATCACAGGCTTTCTTTGCCATGTCAAATGTCAGACCATCTTGTAACATAGTGGCATCTGTAGCCTTTTTTCCCATTGCCAGTGCTTCTGTCACTGCCCTTGCATAAAAATCACTGCTCACATTTTCTTCTGCTGCGTTGATGCAGTCTACCTGATTCGCAAGCAGCACATTGTCAGGTGTAACGGCTATATCTTCATCTATCAGCCATCTGCACTGATTCAGATTCTCATCACTACTGTCTATATGAGCTTCCTCTAATATCTGTTTAAGCTGTGGCTTAAGCTCCTCAAACAGCTCATCCGATATCTCCGTCATTTTGGTTTTCTGCCTGTAATCTTGTACCTGACTGCTGCTGTACGTAGCCTTGTATACATTGGAAACCGTCGGATTCATGTTATTTCTGACCAGATATGCCTTTGTCTCATTGGATATATTTGTAATGCTCTTTGCCCGGTCTATGGCATCTGTACCTGCCTTTATATTGTCATCTGTAGCAGGAATATCATATGCTTTCATCTGATTGACAAGCATGGCCGCTTCAGTCTGGCTTCCCGTGATGTCTGTAAGCTGCTCCATGCTCAGATCATCTCCATATATGGATATATCTACACCAGCCTTTGCCAGCACTGCTTTTATCTTGTCGGTCTCAGTGACAATGACATCATATCCGTCATCCTTTGCAGCTTTGTAATCATCACTCGTTGTGGTGCTTGCAGTGACAATCATATCATTTCGCCTGTTTTCTGAGGTCTGATTCATGTCATTTAGCAGATTTTCTGCCATATCTGCGCCATCGTTGTTCCCGGCTTCGTTTTTAGCCTGTGGTCTTGCATATATCGTATCCGACATATCAACAGAGTTTGACGAACCGACAACAGCCGCCTTTTTTGACATATTGTCACTGCTGTCTGTCTTTATGTAGTCTGACACACGCATACCCGCTGTCATGTCATTTATGGTTTTTGTGTCCGTATTTTTCGTATCTGTGCTTTTATTAATCAAATTCTCTATCTGCATATTTCCTGCTCCGTGCCCTGCATATATACCATCTCTGCAGCCTTTATTTATGGATATTCATACCTCGTATTTTTTATCCAGCTGTTCAGAACCACCTTGAGAACAAGAAAACCTGCTGCTTACATGCAAGCGTGACGCATCAGTTTTTTTGTTCTCAGTGGTTCTGAATAGTTTTCTTTTTATTATATATCGACATATAATACTCAAAAATAAAGACCGCGCCTTAAATTGGCGCGGTCCTTTACCCTGCTGTTTACCGGTATATTAGTATTTAAATACAGCAACTCCGTAAGGCGCAAGTGGATAAGCAAATGAAAATGGTCTGCCGTCACACTCTGATTTGACTGCCTTATAGTCCAGCTTCTTATATGACTGTTTTGCTGCCTTGCCTCTGCCCTTTGCAGCCTTCTTTACAGGCTCTTGTACCGTTTTGCCGGTAAACTTAGGATCCTCACTATCTAAAACGAGCTGATATGTCTTGTGCTTTGGCACTCCGACTCTGTAATCAGGTCTCTCTACCGGTGTGAAATTGATGACAAAGAGCATATTATTCTTGCCATCCTTACTCTTTCTGATAAAGCTGAAGATGCTTCTGTCTGCATCGTTTGCATTTATCCATTCAAAGCCTTCCCAGCTTGAATCCAGCTCATACAGACAGCGGTTTCTCCTATAGAGGTGAAGCAGCTCCTTTACCCAGTTCTGGATCTTTTTATGCTCCGGATTCTCAAGCAGATACCAGTCGAGTTCTCTTTCCTCACTCCACTCCTGCTTCTGTGCAAACTCCTGTCCCATGAAAAGAAGCTTCTTTCCACAGTGTCCCATCATAAATGCATATCCTGCCATGAGGTTCTTGAATTTATCCCCTTCTAAGCCCGGCATTTTGTTGAGCATAGAACACTTCAGATGTACCACCTCATCATGTGACAGTACCAGAATATATTTCTCACTCTCATTATAGCTCATCGCAAATGTCATCTTGTTGTGGTTATTTTTACGGAAATATGGATCCAGCTTCATATAATCAAGGAAGTCATGCATCCATCCCATGTTCCACTTGTAGCTGAAGTTCAGTCCGTCTTCCTCTACCTTGCCTGTTACCTTTGGCCATGCGGTAGACTCTTCGGCTATCATTACAGTTCCGTGATTTCTTCCAAGTATGAGTGTATTGATATGCTTGAAAAACTCTACTGCCTCGAGGTTCTTATTTCCTCCAAACTTGTTTGGCACCCACTGTCCGTCGTTCTTTCCATAGTCAAGATAAAGCATTGACGCAACTGCATCCACACGGAGTCCGTCTACGTGGTAATTTTCTATCCACATCAATGCACTTCCGATAAGGAAGTTCTTTACTTCATTCTTACCGTAGTCAAATATCTTTGTGCCCCAGTCAGGATGCTCTCCCTTTCTTGGGTCTGCATACTCATATGTGGCTGTTCCGTCGAAATTGGCAAGTCCATGCGCATCCTTTGGGAAATGTGCAGGTACCCAGTCGAGGATTACTCCGATATTATTTTTATGGCACTGATCAACAAAGTATGCAAAATCCTCAGGCTTTCCATACCTCGATGTAGGTGCATAGTAGCCTGTCACCTGATATCCCCATGAACCATCAAACGGATACTCTGAAATACCCATAAGCTCAATATGTGTATATCCCATAGTTTTTACATAGGATATGAGTGATTTTGCAAGCTCCCTGTATGTATAAAAGCCCTCATCATCCCTGCCCGGATGTCTCATCCATGAGCCCGGATGGCACTCATATATAGCCATAGGTGAAGAATATACATCAGCATCTGACTTTGCTGCTCTCTTATCCATCCACTCTTTGTCAGTCCATGTGAAGTGCTCGATATCTGTGATGATTGACGCTGTTCCCGGACGAAGCTCTGCGTAGTTTGCATATGGATCCGCCTTGTACAGCTTATCACCCTGTTCAGTGACTATAATAAACTTATACATCTGACCCTTTTGCGCTCCCGGTACAAAAAGCTCATACACTCCCATGGTTTCCGGCTCTACACGCTTCATCTCATGACTGGTCTCATTCCAGTCGTTAAACTCACCAAACACGTATACTTCCCTCGCATGTGGCGCCCAGACGTCAAAGCACACTCCTTTTTTTCCTTTGCGCTCAGCTAAGTGAGCACCCATCTTCTTGTAGATATCGTAGTGTGTTGCCTGACCAAACAGGTAACAATCCATTGCTGTAAAATTACACATATATATACCCCCATAAGTATTTATTTTTCCCTGAAATGATCCTCTTTGAGTACAATTCGGTCATCATCTGTATATCGCCTGGCTGTCAGAATACTTATAGCCTTCTTCAGTCCGCTGTGAGCCTCCCTGTCTATGGCCTCGTCAATTATATCCTTGACCTCTGTCAGAGTGGTAGCCTGGTCTATCCTCTCAATATTGCTGATTCTGTTATGCAATGCCAGAATAGCCATCTCATCTATCTTGTACCCAAGCTCTGCAGAGTACGATTTGGCAAACAATACGAGTTCATCATTTGTAAAAATAGGAACCGATATCTTTTCCGTGAACTTGGATGCAAAGCCCTCATCCATTGAGAGAGCCTTCTTTATACCCTTTGATGTATCCTCAAGTATATAGAGTGTCCCTGTAATATCATGCTCCATCAAAAATGATAGCTGGGCAGCTATGCTGCGGTCGATATCACCGGCTCTTTCTATGATGAGACAGCCTCCTGTTATCTTTCTGACTACCTGCTGCACATCCTTTTTATTGAGTGCGGCAGCATCAATCTTGCCCATCTTTCCTGTAAGCTGTTCACCATCTTTTTGTAATACCTTTATAAAGCTTGTAGCAAGCATTGTCTTTCCGCAACCCTGCTCTCCCTGTATAATGAGGTTGCCTGTGGATGCGTTTTCTTTCCTGTTGAAATGATCAAGCACTGCATTATATGCCTTGCAGATCTGATCCTCCATACCCTTTACCGGTATGAAATATGAAAAAATAGCTTTCTGTTCGCTTGTAAGCTCTTTTATATGTTTTGTTTCTTTCAATTTCGAGTCATCTTCTTCGCTGTCTAAATCCTCCGGCAATGAAATATCCGGCATTTTTCTTGTCTTAGCCATATCCAGCTTCTTCTCCAGTCCCGGATTCTTTGCTGTCATCTTGGCTATTTCCTGCTCGATAAATGATGTCACATGATCAAAATCTCTCTTCTCAGAAACGTTTTCTTTCTCCTGTGAAACCTCATCATCTGATGTATCATCATCGACATTTAACATATCATCTGTTATTTCAGGCATCATGGTAGTCGGCTGCATGAGTATCTCGTCTTTCTCAGACTCCTCTGCCATAATTATATCCTCCGGCTCTCCAACCGGTTCCCTGGCTTCATCTGCAGCCTCTTCAGGTACTTCCCGTGACTCCTGCACTTCTTCTATAGCCTCTTCCGGTGCTTCCTGCGGCTCCTGTGCTTCGTCTATAGTATCTTCCGATGCTTCCTGCGGCTCCTGTACTTCATCCACAGTCTCATCTGCATAAAGCTCCTGCATATCCGGTTTCTGCTCTTCTTCAGGCTCCTTCACGGCAGCTTTCTGCTCTATAATATCAACCGGCACCTTCAAATACTCCTCCTCAAGAAGTTCCTTCGGAGTGACACCTGCATCCAGCTTTGGAATGACATCATTTAGTCTCTCCATGATGTCTCCTGCCTCCTGAAGAGCTCTTGCCTTAGCTGACTCAAGCTTCTGCTGCTCAGCCTCTTTAAGTGCAATTTCAGCCGCATGTCTGGTCTTTTCCCATTCTTCAAGCACATCCTGTATAGACATCTGTCCTGTAATCTGATGCTCAAGCTGAGTCTTTTCACTCATGACCATAGACATCTGTCCGTCAGCGTCTTCACCCAAAAGCTCCTTGAAATTCAACTTAAGTGAACCATCTATCTCTTCATCTGTAGCGATATGCTCTGTCTCTTCCGGCTGCTGTACATACTCTTCCTGCTCCTTTTCGAGCTTGAGATAAGGAATATCCTCAACTATTTTTTTGATGGTATCCATCGTATCAGCAACTTCATTCTTGCCCTTGGCCTCCATGATCTGCTGCATACCCTTGGCAATCTCCTGCTGTAAATTTACAGTATTGAACTTCTCCTGATTTACAGTAATCTGCGGAATAGTTACGTCATCATGCACTATCTCTCCGCCCTTTACCATCTCCATGGCACCTATCTCAGTGACCTCAGCCTCATCCTTTATATTAGCCGGCTTTTCCTTCTCTGCCTTGAATCGTCTGTACTTTTCCTCCTGAGCCTTGGTAAGTGGCTGATAAAGCATCTTAAGCTCCAGCGCACGCTCCACATATGGTCCGTCTCCGAACCACAGAATGAGCTCATCGCAGGCATCTATACACTTATCGGCTTTTCCGGCCTTGTGGTATAGATATGCAAGCTCGTATGCCCACTCCTCAGTGTATTCTTCATCCTTGTACTCTTCAAGAATAGTGATAAGCTCATCAAATGAAGCTCCCTGCCCTTTTTTGATGGCATATCTTAATACATACTTCATATCATCATGAGGCGCTATCTCAACAAACTCATCATAATACTCTGTAGCAGCATCATAATCACCCATCTTGATGGCGACCTCAGCCAGTCTGTATATAATCATCCTGCCGATTGGTGAACGGTCATAGGCCATTAAAAGTATGTCCCTTGCATCCTGGTATCTCTCGGCCTTCTCGTAGATTTCGCCGATTTTAACGAGTGTATTTACATTTTTAATTTTGTTCCAATTTATGCTATCTGCAATCTCTGCTGCGCTCATATAGCCCTCCTCGGCGCTTAGGGCTTTTATCTGATCCAGCTTGAGATTGTATTCGTATTTATCCACTTATTTCACCTACTCGTATTTAAGCTTATTATTTTTGGTATCTACGCCTGTTGTCTTTGTATAATCCCTTGTGTCCTCAGGAAGCTTCTTTTTCCTGAGAGCATAATTAACAACTCTTTTCACAATATAGTATATCACAGCAAAGGTTGGAACACCAAGTAACATTCCAAGAAAACCAAACATTCCTCCGCCGATTAGTATGGCAAACATAACCCAGAAGGTCGAAAGACCGGTAGATGAGCCAAGTATCTTAGGCCCTATTATATTGCCATCCACCTGCTGCAGCACGACAATAAATATCAGAAGATAAAGCGCATGCCACGGACTCTGAATTACTACTATGAGTAACGATGGAATTGCACCGATAAACGGTCCGAATACCGGAATCACATTTGTGACGCCGATAATCACTGCAACGAGCACCGATGATGGAATCCTTAAAATCAGACATCCGAAATATGCAATCACACCTATAATCAGTGAATCTATAATCTTACCGCTTATGAAGCCTCCAAAAATCTCATTTGTCTTTCTGATCGTCTCAATGATGATATTGCCTGTCTTTGGCTTGCAGACAGCATATATTATCTTTTTGCTCTGTCCTGCGAGAGTCTCCTGAATACTCATCACATAGACCATCACGATTATTCCGATAATAAAATTAAATAAGCCTCTGACTACCGAAATCACACCGGTTGTAATCTGTGCAACATACTTCTGTGCCTCAGGAATCAGCTTTTCTGTGGCATAATCCTCAATGTAGTCGGTTGCATTCTGTAAACCTGTGCTCGCGAGCTCAGCAATTTTGCTGTCCCCGAAATTGCCGTTCTTTATCATGTTGATGAATGCCGCAACATCATTTGGCAGTGTCTTCATAAGTCCTGATATACTTGCTATGACAGAAGGCACAATAGCCGCAATGAGGAGCGAAATAATCGCTACCAGAATAATAACCGAGCCTGTGATTGCAAGAGCTCTTGAAACCTTTCGCAGCTTGCTTTCGCTTTTCATCTTTTTGGAAAGAAGCTTTTTAAAGCATCTTTCCAGCCACAGCATGACAGGATTCATCAGGTATGCAAGCACAAGTCCCATTATAATAGGCATTGCTGCCGCAAGCAGCTTGCTCCATATGCCTGCAAAGCCCTCAAATCTGTACAGTGCAAAGAAAAACAGTATACTGACTGCAAATGTGACAAATACCATGACACCTATTCTGATCAGGTGTGGCCATTCCTCACGCCCCGGGTGCGGATTCTGCTTCGCACCCTTATCTGTATTTATCTCAATGTTTGATTTTTTACCAGCTTTTCCGGTCTCTTCCATCGGATTAAACTCTCCTTATTTACGGTTATAGTTGATGAGACATCCCTTTAATATTATCTCTCTCTCATCGTCTGTGAGCTCACCCATCTTCAGTGTAAATGGCTTTAACCCTCCATCCTTGACAACATATGCCTCAAACTCAGTCTTTGCATCCTCGATTTCTTTCCTGATTCCCGGAAGGAAGATGTAGTCGAGATTGTGGAAAGGAAGCTCTCCCTCATCGATAATGAATGGAAGCATTCCCCAGTTGATAAGGTTTGAACGGTATCTCTTTGTGGCATACTCGTTTGCGATGTTTGCCCAGCCTCCAAGCACCTTCTGGCAGCTTGCAGCCTGCTCTCTTGCAGAGCCATCGCCCGGCTTAACAGCAAAGATTGTGCTTCCGAAGCCCATATTCTCATGGCTTGCCTCAGGGAATTTTTTCTTTACCACTCCCATGATTTCAGCAACCTCAGGAACAGCCTTACCTGCGCACTCACCGCTTTCTATAGCCTTCTGTGCCTTCTGGATTTCCTTTGCTCTTCCTACATACTCAGGATCCTTTCTTGAAAGTGCAAACTCTGCAAGTCCAAGAGGATTTGAACGGTATGAAGATGTCTCTCCTGAAGGGATAAGCTCATCTGTTGTGGTAACAGGATCATGGATCTCTGAAACCACCTTGAGAAGCATATTCTCAGGAAGTGCGCTCATTGCCGGCCAGTCCTTGATGTTTGGTCCGAGCTGGATCTCAACTGAAGGATCTGCCACTCCATGGCTGTCAAATACACGGTTCTCATATATAGTCTTGTCAAAGAAATATTTAGGCTTTGTAAAGTTGACATCAATATCCGCTGCTGATGTAAGGAAGCCCTTGTTTGCTGCTGTTGCAGCGATTGAACGTGCATCCATGAGTGCCACTGAGCTGATCTGTCCGTTCTGTACCTTAGAACCCTCTCTGTTAGGGAAGTTTCTTGTTGAATGACGGATAGAGAATGCGTTGTTGGCAGGTGTATCTCCTGCACCAAAGCAAGGTCCGCAGAAAGCAGTCTTTACGATTGCACCTGTCTCAAGAAGCTTTGCTACAGCTCCGTTTTTCACAAGCTCCATGTATATTGGAGTAGATGCCGGGTAAACACTCAGTGTAAACTCGTCTGCTCCGATTGAATGTCCGTTTAATATGTCAGCCGCATCGCAGATATTCTCAAATCCACCGCCTGCACAGCCTGCGATGATTCCCTGGTCTACATACATTCTTCCGTCTCTTACCTTGCTCTTTAAATCAAGCTTCACCTTGCCGTCAAAGCTTACCTCAGCTCTCTTCTCGCAGTCATCGAGGATATCCATGAGGTTTGCATTGAGCTCATCGATAGTATAGGTATTGCTTGGGTGGAAAGGCATAGCTATCATTGGACGGATCTGGCTTAAATCAATCTCAATAAATCTGTCGTAATAAGCCACCTCACCCGGATTAAGCTCCTTGTGGTCCTCAGCCCTACCGTGAATCTCAAAGAATTCCTTAACCTGGTCATCTGTTCTCCAGATAGAAGAAAGACATGTAGTCTCTGTTGTCATAACATCGACACCTATACGGAAGTCAACGCTCAGATTAGACACACCCGGTCCTACAAACTCCATAACTTTGTTCTTTACGAAGCCGTTTCCGAATACCTCTCCGATAATTGCAAGTGCGACATCCTGTGGTCCAACGCCCTTGATTGGCTCTCCTGTCAGATAAATACCTACTACCTCAGGCATATCAATATCATATGTCTGTTCAAGAAGCTGCTTAACCAGCTCAGGTCCACCCTCGCCGACTGCCATAGTACCAAGTGCACCATAGCGTGTATGTGAATCAGAACCAAGTATCATTTTTCCGCCGCCGGCAAGCATCTCTCGTGCAAACTGATGGATAACTGCCTGATGAGGTGGTACATAGATTCCGCCGTACTTCTTTGCACATGTGAGACCAAACATGTGATCATCCTCATTGATTGTTCCACCAACTGCACAAAGGCTGTTGTGACAGTTTGTAAGTACATACGGGATAGGGAATTTCTCAAGTCCTGAAGCTCGTGCTGCCTGAATGATACCTACAAATGTGATATCATGCGATGTAAGCTTATCAAACTTAATCTGAAGCTTGTCCATATTGCCGGATGTATTGTGCTCCTTTAAAATACCGTAAGCAATTGTCTCCTGCTTAGCTGTCTGTTTATCGATGTCCATGCCGGTCTTGCTTTTGACAGCTGCCTGAGCCTCCGGTCCATCAATTATTACTTCCTTACCGTTTAAAAGGTAAGCACCATTTTCATATAATTTCACTTATTCTACCTCCGTA
>OHRG01001110.1_pt1 | contig 14488 bp, 14 predicted proteins | sample 1578351 | NCBI WGS metagenome assembly OHRG01 (sample SAMEA3879599, study PRJEB24766) | human gut metagenome | biome: human-associated habitat; feature: feces | place: USA | collected 1985/1987
GATCCGCTGGGCTATGCGGATTTGATTCTGAACGGTGACACGAAGGAATATTTGAAGAATGTGGCTGGGAGCCATGGGCTAGAGGATTAGAAAAATATCATCTGCTCTTTGCGGCAGACGGTAGATATGAAAATTGCATGAGTTGAGTTTGGGCGATGTGCTTTATAGCGAAGCACATCGCCTTTAGTTTTTCTTTCGGGTGGCGATGTCCTGAAAGCAAAAATAGTCCGGTTGGTGGCGGGACTGGGTGTACTCGAACAGCATCCCGTCCGAGTTGAAGGTCTGGTTTACCACCACTGCCACGCAATCATAGCCGTCCATATCCAGCAGCTTTTCGTCACGGGCGGTCGCGTGTTCCACCGTGATGCGCCGTTTGCTGGTGATGATTTGCATTCCGAGCACATTTTCAATAAAATCATAGATGGAATGGGATGCGATTTCCTCTGTCAGTCCGGGTACAAATTCCTTTAAAAAGTAGTTGATGTCCAGAATCAGTGCTTTTCCGTCCAGATAACGCACACGCTGTACCGCCCACAATTCATCGCCCTCAGAAAATCCGCTTTCCGCGGCAAACTGTTCCGTTGCGATGATGGTCTCAAACCGAATGACGCGGGTAACGGCATGCAGACGATTGCGGTTAGCAGTCTCCTGAAAGGTCTCTATTCCGCCGATGGTAAACGTCGTTTTGCCCACCGGCTGGTAGATGACCCGAACGCCCCGTCCCTGCATGGACTGCACATAGCCGTCGGCGATCAGTTCCGCAATTGCACGGCGCACCGTGTTGCGGGAGCAGTCGTATTCTGCAATCAGCGTATTTTCACTGGGAAGCAGGGACTGGTAAGGATAGTCCTGCGCTTCGATCCGTTTTTTGATACTGCGGTAAATTCCTTCATATTTTGCTTTTGGCATGGCTGTTTACCTCAACTTGTTCAAACATTGGTTTCAGTATACCGTGATTGCGCCTGAATTTCAAGGCATTCTCTTGTCTGAGATGCTGAAAATTTTCAAACATAACATGATTTTTTGTAAATCCACTTGACTTGTCTGAACAAGCGAACTATACTAAAACCACAAGCAAAACTTGTATGAACAAGTTCGAAGATGCCCGCTCTACCGGGCAAAAGGAGGTAAACATTATGGGTAAATACCAAGAAGACGCAAAGCTGCTGCTTGAGTACGTTGGCGGCAAAGAGAACATCGCGGCAGTTTCGCACTGTGTATCCCGGATGCGTTTTGTGCTGAACGATCCCGCCAAGGCGGACGTTGCCAAGATCGAGGCACTGAAATCCGCCAAGGGCACTTTCACCCAGGCGGGCCAGTTCCAGGTCATCATCGGCAATACGGTCAGCGATTTCTACAATGACTTTATTGCCGTCTCCGGCATTGACGGTGTTTCCAAGGATGCCGTCAAGAGCGCAGCCAAGCAGAACCAGAACGCATTGCAGAAGGTCATGAGCGTGCTTGCGGAGATTTTTGCCCCATTGATTCCCGCCATCATCACCGGCGGTTTGATTCTCGGCTTCCGCAACTGCATTGACAGCATCTACTTTTTTAATAACGGCACCCAGACGCTGTGCGACATCAGCCAGTTCTGGTCCGGCGTTGACAGCTTCCTGTGGCTGATTGGCGAAGCCATCTTCCATATGCTGCCGGTCTGCATCTGCTGGTCTGTCACAAAGAAAATGGGCACGACCCAAAGCCTGGGCATCGTCCTCGGCCTGACGCTCGTCTCCGGCCAGCTGCTCAACGCTTACGCCGTGGCTTCTACTGCGGCGGCAGATATCCCCAAATGGGATTTTGGCTTCTTCACCATCAACATGATTGGCTATCAGGCGCAGGTCATTCCCGCCATGCTGGCTGCGTTCACGCTGGTCTATCTGGAAAAATTCTTCCGCAAGATCTGCCCGGCGGTCATCTCGATGATCGTTGTGCCCTTCTGCTCGCTGGTGCTGTCCGTCATCATCGCCCACACTGTCCTTGGCCCCATCGGCTGGAAGATCGGCACCTTCATTTCTGACATCGTCTACGCCGGCATTTCCGGCTCCTTCCGCGTGGTCTTTGGCGCAATCTTCGGTTTTGTTTATGCCCCGCTGGTCATCACCGGCCTGCATCACATGTCCAACGCCATCGATATGCAGCTGATCGCCGACTTCGGCGGTACGATGCTGTGGCCGATGATCGCCCTTTCCAACATTGCGCAGGGCTCTGCCGTCCTCGGTATGATCTATCTGCAGCGCAAGAATGCTGCCGCTCAGGAAGTCAACGTTCCCTCCTGCATCTCCTGCTACCTCGGCGTTACCGAGCCCGCTATGTTCGGCGTCAACCTGAAATTCCACTTCCCGTTTATCTGCGGCATGATTGGATCTGCCATCGCAGCGGTCGTCTGTGTGGCAACTTCCACCACGGCCAACGCCATCGGTGTCGGCGGCATCCCTGGTATTTTGTCAATCCAGCCCGCCTATATGCTCAGCTTTGCGCTGTGCATGGCCATTGCCATCGTCGTCCCCTTTGTGCTGACCGTCATCGTCGGCAGGAAAAAAGGCGTTGCCTGATTTTGTGAGGTGTGTACCATGAATGATTTTAAAGATAAAGTTGTCTACCAAATTTACCCGAAATCCTTCATGGATTCGAACGGTGACGGCTTCGGCGATTTGAAGGGCGTCACCGCGAAACTGGACTACCTCGCCGACCTGGGCGTTGACTATCTCTGGCTGACGCCGTTCTTCCCCTCGCCCCAGCGCGACAACGGCTATGATGTGGCCGACTACCGTGCCGTTGACCCGCGCTACGGTACGATGGAGGATCTGGAGGAGCTTATCCGCGAGGCGGACAAGCGCGGCATTGGCCTGATGTTGGATATGGTGTTCAACCACACCTCCACCGAGCATGAGTGGTTCCAGCGGGCACTGGCCGGTGAGAAAAAGTATCAGAATTACTACATCTTTAAGAACGGAACCCCGGACAATCTGCCCACAAACTGGGTGTCCAAGTTCGGTGGCCCGGCATGGCAGTATGTGCCGCAGCTGGGCAAGTGGTATCTGCACCTGTTCGATGTGACACAGGCAGACCTGAACGGGAAGAAATGGCCGACATCCTCCGTTTCTGGAAGGCGAAGGGAATCAAGGGATTCCGCTTTGATGTGGTCAATCTGATTTCCAAACCGGAAGTGTATGAGGACGACTTTGCGGGCGATGGCCGTCGCTTCTACACCGATGGCCGCAACGTCCACAAGTACCTGAAGGAGCTGGTCGCCGCGGGCGGCATCGACGGCATGATCACGGTGGGGGAGATGTCCTCCACCACGCTGGAAAACTGCATCGGCTACACCGCTGAGGGCAACCACGAGCTGACGATGTGCTTCAATTTCCACCACCTGAAGGTGGATTACAAGAATGGTCAGAAGTGGGAACTGATGCAGCCTGACCACATGGCGCTGAAGAAGCTGTTCCAGACCTGGCAGGAGGGGATGCAGGCCCACGGCGGCTGGAATGCGCTGTTCTGGTGCAACCACGACCAGCCCCGTGCGGTCAGCCGCTTTGGCAGCGACACGACCTACTGGAAGGAAAGCGCCGAGATGCTGGCGGCAGCGATCCATTTTATGCGCGGCACACCGTACATTTATCAGGGTGAGGAGCTGGGCATGACGAACCCGCACTTCACATCCATTGACCAGTACCGTGATGTGGAAAGCCGCAACTACTATAAGATTCTGCGCCAGCAGGACAAGTCCGAGGCCGAGACGCTGGACATCATTGCACAGCGCAGCCGGGATGATTCCCGCACCCCGATGCAGTGGAATAGCAGCGAAAATGCGGGCTTCACCACTGGCACTCCGTGGATTGGTTTGGCGGACAACTACAAGGCCATCAACGCCGCTGCTGAGGTGGATGACCCAGATTCTGTGCGCAGCTTTTACAAGATGCTGGTGCATCTGCGCAAGACCCACAAGGTCATCAGCGAGGGCAAGATCGAGTTTCTTTACCCGGACAATGCCGATTTGTTGGCTTACCGCCGCTATGGTGCGGAAGATGGGGAAGAACTGCTGGTGCTGTGCAACCTGACTGAGCATGACGCACCTTACACCCTGCCAGAGGGCTGGGCAGACGCAGATAAGCTGTTGGGAAACTATCCTGACAGAAACGATGCCCTGCGTCCGTATGAGTGCCTGATCCTAACAAAGGCCTAAGATTTATTTCTCAAGTTTTTTCTCAAAACAAAAACAGGGTGCGCCCTGAATGAACGCACCCTGAAAATCCACAGACAAGAGCGATATGTACAACAGGGCGTTCCCCGTAGCAGAGTTCCCATAAAACAGTATTTGCAAAAGTTCCCTAAATGGGGAAGATTTGGCGTGACTTCGGTCACGCCTTTTCTTTTGCTTCCAGTTCATCCAGAGGGATATACCCCAGCCCATCATACTTAATATGGATGTGCTGCACCCGCTTTCCGCTGGACTTATCCGGGGCATCCACATAGATGGCCGACACCAGTTCACGGAGAGCATAAGGGGTGAGTTCTTCAATATGAACGTACTTGTGCGCTTTCTGGACGAACTTCTCAATATTCTCGATCTGCTGTTCCTGTACTTCAATTTCCTGCTGGATGGAGAGAACTTCCTCTTCCAGCTGCTTCTGTTCGGCATCGTAGCTCTGGCTCATCATGTCGAAGCGGTCATCGCTCAGCTTTCCATTGGCGTTGTCCTCGTAGATTTTCATGAACAGCCGTTTGAGGTCTGCGATCCGCTTCTCATTCCGGGCAAGCTGCTTCTTCAGGACGGTCAGCTTTTCGGTGCTTTCCACCCGAAGCTGCTCCTCCATGACCTTGCGGAAGTAGTCTTCATGACGGAGAATGTAGTCCGTCACCCGCTGAACATGGCTTAGCACACGGCCCTCCAAAACCTTTACCCGGATGAAGTGTCCCTTGCACTTGCTCCCGTTCTTCTTGTGCAGAGAGCAATCAAAGAAGTCTTGACTGAAGTCCCTGTTGTTGGACGAACCATATTGCATCTTGGAACCGCAGTCAGCGCAGTAGACCATACCGGAGAAAATGCTGCTCTTGCCTGTCCGGGTCATGCGGTGACGCTGGCTACGAATCTCCCGAACCTTTTCAAACACATCATCGTCAATAATGCGCTCATGTGTATCCGGGAAGATAGCCTGATTTTCCACAGGATTCAGATGTCTCTTTTTATCCCAGATAGAGTTAGTATAGGTCTTAAAGTTGACTGTGCAGCCAGTGTACTCCAGGCGTTCCAGAATCGAACTTACTGCTCTTTTATCCCAGCGATAAGGGTCTTCCGGGGCGGGTGAGTTCGTACTCATGCCATGGCTCAACTTATAGGCGGTGGGAGTCAGAACTTTGTCCACCCACAGTTGGTTTGCAATTTGGGTCGGGCCACGTCCCTCCATGCACATGGAGAAGATGCGCTTCACAATCGCAGCCGCTTCCGGGTCAACAAGCCAATGCTTCGGGTTCTCCGGGTCTTTCACATAGCCGTACGGCACATTGACCGTCAGCGGTACTCCACGCTCTCCCTTGGCCTTCTGAACAGCCCGAATCTTGCGGCTGGTATCGCGGGCGTAAAACTCGTTGAACCAGTTCTTAATGCCCGCAAAATCGTTGTTTACGCTGTTCGGGTCAATGGTGTCGTAGTTGTCGTTAATGGCAATGTAGCGAACGCCATACTGGGGAAAGGTGAAGTTGGTGTACAGACCTGTCAAGGCAGAATTACGCCCCAGTCTGGACAGATCTTTCGTGATAACGATTCCTATATGCCCCGCTTCGATCTCGGTCAGCATACTCTGGAAGCCGGGACGGTCGTAGTTCGTGCCGGAATAACCATCATCCACAAAGAACACCGGGTTCGGGAAGTGGTTCTTTTTGGCGTATTCCAGAAGGATGGCCTTCTGGTTCTCAATGGACAGGCTTTCGCCGAGCCGTGCGTCCTCTTGCGACAGTCGGCAGTAAAGTGCGGTGATCTTATTCGTTGCTCCAGACATTGTTGTGTCCTCCTTACTCTGTGGAGCAACTGTCAGTACAGGATTGGTTACCGGGTCAAGTATAGCAGAATTGGGCGCAGTTGTCATTCGTCTGCACCCTCATCTTCAAATTTTTGCTGGGCGTTCTTGGCAACAATGCGCTCCAGCTTCTTCAAAAAGGATTCCTTGCCCTCATAGCTGCCGGTCACGGTGTAGGTGGTGTGACCGACTTTCTCCGTGGTGGTCAGTTCTGGAATCCAGAAAGCGGACAGGTTCTTGACATGGAGATTGCCGTTCTCATCTACATAGGAGCCGTGCTTCTTCTGCTCTTCGGTCAAGGGCTGCCGCTTGAAATAGATTTCATTTTCGGAGATGCTCACGGTTTCGCTGGCCTGCTCCTTCGGGGTATCGTCATACAGCTGGGCGAAAAATGCCAGTGCATCTTCGGGTGAGTCTTCCTCCATGAGTTGCTCGAAAACTCGCTGTTCCTCTGCCGAGAGGTTGTTCCATGCGGCTTCCAACTCCTGCTCGTTGGCTGCGTTGACAAAGGCTTCGATCTCTTTTTTCATGGTGCATCCTCCTTTGGCTGCGGAAAGCGTTTTTTCAAAAAATATGGGTTTTCGTGAGAGCAAGAATCGTCCCGTGGCCACAAATTTTCAATTCTTGAAAATTCTTGCCCCTTTGGGACAGCTTCTTGTTGGGGCGTGCCTGCCCCAAACCCTGCCAGATAAAAGCAAAGGGGCATTATCTGCCCCGATGCTTTTCCTTTCGCTTCTGCTGTTTCAGTTCAAATTGACGCTGTTTTTCTGCTTCGCGTTGTTTACGGCTAAGTGCTTTTCGCACCAGCTTGTTTTCTTCTCGCTGCATTTGCAACGCCTGCTGTGATTTTGTGCCGATTCCTGTGGCAGCTGTTTCCTTTCGGATTTGCCGTTGCAATCGCTTTGGATTCACAGACTCTTTCTTTACAACTGTCTCAACAGATGGACTGAAGCGCAGCCGACTGTAATTCTTGAGCAGATACTCCCAGACTTCATAGTCCTTTGGTTCTGCACCAAACACGACTTTACACACTGAAAGCTTTCTTCTCTCAATACGCTCAAACACTCCAATCCAGAATGGAGCCTCAAAAAACACAGTCAGCTTTGTAGAATCAATGTCCATAACGAAACCCTCCTGAAATAAATCCTTACAGGAATGGACAACCCGGAGGGGAAGGTTACTTACCCTGATAAACAGGACGGCCGGGCTACCTACCGGCTCTGGCATACAATAAAATATGCGTTGCGTTTTTATCTCTGCTGTTTGTTGACTGGTTCCCCCAGATGATGGAACAGTCACCTTAGTTTTCAAATACCACTTAAATTATAGGACTCCTGTTTTGAAAAATCAAGCTGCTTTTGCTGTAAGAAATGCAGGAATCACTGTTCACACCAATCCCCACATCTCCGTGGTCAAATATAACAAAAACTCCCCGATCGGGGAGTTTTACATGATAAATCCTATTCTGCAGTCTGTCTCGGAATAATAATCTTTCTCGGACATTTTTCTGCACACACACCACAGTTTGTACATTTGTCTGCATCAATATGAGCCAGACCGTTCAACACAGTGATCGCACCGGCTTCACAGCTTCTCTCACAAAGCTTACATCCGATACAGCCCACTTTGCAGACGCTCATCAATGCCTTTCCCTTGTCATGGGAGCTGCATTGCACGAATGTCTTCTGCTTATATGGAATCAGCTCAATCAGCTTTTTCGGACAGGCTTCGATGCATTTTCCACATGCTTTACATGCTTCTTTGTCTACAACCGCAATCCCGTTCTCCACGTGAATGGCATCAAACGGACAGGCCTTCACACAGCTTCCGAATCCAAGACATCCATAAGAACATCCTTTTTGTCCTCCGTCCTGCATCAGATTCGCCATCGTACAGTCTTTAATTCCGTAATATTCATATACATTTGATGCATTCTCGCAGGTTCCGGCACATTTCACAAATGCAACCTTTCGTTCCTGACTTCCTGCGCTCTGTCCCATGATTGCTCCGATCTTCTCAGCGACAGGTGCGCCTCCGACCGGACATCCGCCAACTTCGGCTTCTCCCTTTACGATCGCAGCTGCAAGACCGGAACAGCCTGCATATCCACAGCCACCACAGTTATTTCCCGGAAGCTCTGCCAGAATGGCTTCTTCTCTTTCATCTACTTCTACTGCAAACTTTTTGCCGGATACTCCAAGAAAGACGCCGATAAACAGTCCGGTTCCTCCGACAATCGCCGCAGCGATCAAAATTCCTGATATCATCTCTTATGTCCTCCTTAAATCAATCCCGAGAATCCGAAAAACGCAATCGCCATCAATCCGGCTGTTACCAGCACGATCGGAGTTCCCTGAAAGGATTCCGGAACATCATTGTACTCGATTTTTTCACGGATTCCAGCCATCAGTACGATTGCAATCAGGAATCCGACTGCTGTTGCAACTCCGTTGACAACGCCCGCACCAATGCTATAAGATTTCTGCACATTTGTCAGTGCAACTCCGAGTACCGCACAGTTGGTTGTAATCAGAGGCAGGTAAACTCCCAGCGCCTGATACAGCGGCGGCATTGCTTTTTTCAGAAACATTTCTACAAACTGCACCAGTGCCGCAATAACAAGGATAAACACAATCGTCTGCAGATATTCGAAATGCAGCGGCACTAAAATAAACTGGTAGATCAGCCCCGTTACAAACGAAGAAATCGTGATAACAAAGACAACGGCTCCTCCCATACCGGCTGCTGTTTTTACATTTTTTGATACTCCAAGGAATGGACAGATTCCAAGGAACTGGCTCAGTACAACGTTGTTTACAAGCGCTGAGCCAACTGCGATCAATAATAATTCTTTCATCGTCCGCTCCTCCTACTCTTTTGTTCCGGCGCTGCCACACCCTGCACAGGACGCGCATCCTCCGGCACATCCGTCATTATTGTTTACCGGTTTTCCTTTTTTCTGTGCACGGTTCTTAATCTTGTTCTGCAATGCTGTCAGACCCGCAAGAACAAAAAATGCACCCGGTGCCAGAATAAAGATCGTAATCGGCTCATATGTATCCGGAAGTACCTGGAAATTAAAGATTTTTCCGGAACCGATCAGCTCTCTAACAATTCCGATGGAAGTCAGGCCGGCTGTAAATCCAAGTCCCATTCCGATTCCGTCAAAAACAGACGGCAGTACCGGATTTTTGGATGCATAACTCTCGGCTCTTCCCAGAATGATACAGTTTACTACGATCAGAGGAATATAAAGTCCCAGTGAATCATACAGACTTGGAACAAACCCTTCCAGCAAAAACTGTACAATCGTTACAAAAGATGCCACAACAACGATAAATGCAGGCATACGTACGGAATCCGGAATGATCTTACGCAGCATGGAGATCAGCATATTGGACAGCACCAGTACTACGGTTGTAGAAAGTCCCATACCGATTCCGTTGATTGCAGAAGTCGTCACCGCAAGCGTCGGACACATTCCGAGCATCAGAACAAAGGTTGGATTTTCTTTGATCAGACCATTGTAAAGTCTCTCTGTACATCTATTCATTGATCATGCCTCCTAACTCATTCTGGAAAGTATTCTGAAAATATACCAGCGCGGAATCGACTGCATTGGTCACAGCGTTGGTCGTGATCGTTGCACCACTGATGGCGTCAATCTTGTCATCACCCTTCTCGCCGTTTTTCGTATAGGTAAATTTCTCTACATTTTTATCTTTGAACTGATCTTTAAACTCACTCTCATCTGCTTTCATTCCAAGACCTGCGGTCTCACTGATCGAGAGCATCTCCACACCTTTTACAGTTCCGTCATTTAAAATTCCGACAGATAAACTCAAATCTCCGGCATATGCCTCATGAGAAGTTACAGAGATCACATATCCGATCACACTGCCGTTGTTATCCATTGCCTGCGCTACTTCTGTGATATCTGCATCATATCCTGCATCCTGAAGGATAGAAGCAGCTGATTGTTCGTCAAAATCTGCATATGCTTCGAAGGAATCCGCCTCCGGAAGCACTTTCTGGTATGCTGCCTGTTTATCCGCTTCTTTCGCTTTTGCGATCGGCGCTTTTGTCACCTCATAGACCAGTCCCAGAAGACATCCTGCCACAAGGGTGATCACTGTCAGGATACATGTATTTTTTATCATCTTATTCATTAGCGTTCCCCTCCTTTTCCAAATGGTCTTGGAAGAGTGATCTTTTCGATCAGCGGTACCAAAAGGTTACTGATGATAATTGCATAGGAAACACCCTCTGCAGAACCTCCGAACAAACGGAAGATTCCGGTCAGAAGTCCAAGACAGACTCCGTATACAATCTGTCCGGTCTTTGTGATCGGAGAAGTCACATAATCGGTTGCCATAAACCATGCTCCCAGCATCAGTCCGCCTCCGCAGAGATGAGCGGTAATGTACTGCGGATCAAAGCCATGACCGCCGAACAGAGTGATAAAGATTACAAATGTTACGATATAAGTTCCCGGAATCCGAAGATCGATCACGCCCATCAGGATCAAGAACATGGCACCGATCATAATCGCGATCACAGAAGTCTCTCCGATTGTTCCGCGGATATTTCCCATCATCATATCAAACGTATTCACAGCCTCACCGGCTCTTAAATTTGCCAGCGGTGTCGGTCCTGTCACTCCATCATATACAAAGTACGTCATTTTCCCTGTAAACGAGATTAAAAGAAAACAACGCGCTCCCAGTGCCGGATTCATAAAATTCTGTCCAAGACCGCCGAACAGCTGCTTTACAACGATGATCGCAAACACAGAGCCAAGCGCTCCCATCCAGAGCGGCAATGTAGGCGGAAGGTTCAAGGCCAGTAACAGACCTGTCACAACCGCACTGAAATCCTGAATTGTCACAGGTTTGTGCATCAGTTTCTCATAAATATATTCTGCGAGTACTGCGGAAGCTGTAGTCACCAGAACCAGAAGCCACGCATTCTCATGTCTGAAATTATAAATGCCAAAAAAAGTCGCAGGAAGCAGCGCGATCACTACAAAAAGCATGATATTGCTGCTCTTCACTCGATCCCTTATATGCGGGGAAGGAGATACATTGAAGTTTGCACTCACGATTTTGTCCTCACTTTCTTACTTTCTTTTGTTTGCCAGTGCAATCTTTCTCATAGAACCGATCGCCTGTTTTAGATTTCTTTTTGCCGGACAGACAAAACTGCAGGAACCACATTCCACACATTCCAGTCCGTTCATCTTCACAAATCCTTCTTCGTTGTGACGCTCTGAAAGATCTGCCAGTCTGGAAGGAATGATCCTGCTCGGACATACTTCCACACAACGTCCGCAGTTGATGCAGGCAGTCTCTTTTGCTTCTGCTGCCTCATCCTTTTGAAACGCCAGAATCGAAGAAGATGTCTTTGTCACCGGCGCATCCAGTGTGACCATGGCAAATCCCATCATCGGACCTCCTGAAATCAGTTTCTGAGGTTCTGTTATAAATCCTCCGGCGGCATCCACCAGTTCTCTGTGGTTCATTCCGATCGGAACTCTAAAGTTTCCCGGATTCTGAATATCATCACCACTGACTGTGACTACACGCTCCATCAGAGGCTTTCCAAAACGTACCGCCTGATTGATCGCGATCAGAGTCTCCACATTATCTACTATACATCCTGCATCTGCCGGCAACATTGCCGCATGAATGGCACGCTTTGTCGTGGCATAGATCAACTGACGCTCTGCGCCCTGCGGATATTTCGTCTCCAGTACTTTCACGCTCATACGGGATTTTCCGGCAATCGCCTCTTTTAATTTCTCTACGCAGTCTTTTTTATTGTCCTCCACTGCAAAAATTCCTTCTGCATTCGGGAATAAAGACAGCACCACTTCCATTCCGCTGACAATCTCCTTTGTACATTCCAGCATACGACGGTAATCTGCTGTAATATACGGCTCACATTCCGCACCGTTCGCAATGATGTACTCAATCTTATCGGCTTCCTTTGGAGAAAGCTTTACCTTTGTCGGGAATCCTGCACCACCCATTCCCACAACACCGGCTTCACTGATTCTCTCGATAATTTCTTCTTTTGTGAGTTCTTTTAGAGAAGTAATCGGAGTGTATTCCACTTCCTCATATGTACCATCGTTTTCCAGTACGATACAATTCACCTTACTTCCCGCCGGATTGTATCTCATTTCGATTGCTTTTACAGTTCCTGCCACGGATGCGTAAACCGGCGCAGATACAAATCCTCCTGCTTCCGCAATCTTCTGTCCTTTTAAGACATGGTCGCCTTTTTTCACCAATGGAACTGCAGGCGCACCGATATGCTGAGACAGCGGATACACCAGTTCACCCAGAGGCAAGAGCTCTTTGATCGGCTGATCTTTAGCAAGCGCTTTTCCGTCTTTTGGGTGGATTCCACCTTTAAATGTTAAAAGTCCCATCTAATTTTCCTTCCTTTCTTTTGCTGCACTAGATTTTATTATAGCAAAAAGTTCTTCGCAAAAAAAGAGGCGAAGCCATTAAACTCCACCTCTCTATGTGTTTCATTCTACTCTTCTGTTTCTTCAACAGTGTCTGGCTCAAGTGCTTTCATGCTCAGGCTGATCTTCTTCTCTGCTTCGTTCAGATCTACCACTTTTGCAGTGATTTCCTGTCCAATAGAAAGAACATCAGATGGTTTTTCTACATGTGCTCTTGAAATCTGAGAAACATGCAGTAATGCATCTACTCCAGGCGCCAGTTCAACGAATGCACCAAAATCTGTCATACGTGCAACTTTTCCTGTAACCTCAGAACCAACTGCGAAGTCTTCAGCAGCGTGTGCCCATGGATTTGTCTCAGGGAATTTTAAGCTCAGTGCGATCTTTGTATCGTTGATGTCTTTCACAAGAACTTTTACCTGATCTCCAACCTGGAATACCTTCTTCGGATTCTCAACTCTTCCCCATGACATTTCAGAAATGTGAAGAAGTCCGTCTACTCCGCCGAGATCGATAAATGCACCGAAATCTGTTACGTTCTTAACAGTTCCTTCTACTGTATCTCCAACCTGCAGTTTTGCAAACAGTTCTTTCTGTTTTTCTGCTCTCTCTGCTACAAGAAGCTGTCTTCTGTCACCGATCACGCGGTTTCTTCTTGGGTTGAATTCGCTGATCACAAACTCAATCTCCTGTCCTTCGTATTTGCTCAGATCTTTTTCATAAGAATCTGATACGAGGCTTGCCGGAATAAATACACGTGCACCTTCTACAGTTGCGCACAGTCCTCCGCCAAGGATCTGAGTTACTGTTGCTTTTAAAACTTCTTTGTTCTCGAATGCTTCGCGCAGTCTTTCGTTTCCTTTTTCTGCTGCGAGTCTCTTATATGTCAGTAACACCTGACCTTCTCCATCATTGACTTTCAATACTTTTACAGTCATAGAATCACCAACAGAAACAACTGTTGTCAGGTCCAGAGACTGATCGTTGGAGTATTCACTCTTTGTGATGATACCGTCTGCTTTGTATCCGATATTCAGGATGATCTCATCTGGTTTCACATCAATTACAGTTCCCTCTACTACCTCTCCGTTGTGAATTGTTTTAAATGATTCTTCTAACATTTGTTCAAAAGATAATTCTGACATTATTTTGAACCTCCTCAATTATATTATTGGGCGTGGATGCCCCTGCTGTAATACCTACTGTTTCCACTGACCCTAATTGATTCAAATCCAAATCGTCAAGTGTCTGTATATAGTACGTATCCTTACATGCTCCCTTGCATATTTCAAATAACTTCTGGGTATTGGAACTATGTTTGTCACCAATCACTATCATAGCATCCACCTCTTCCGCAATGCTCCTGGCTTCCGTCTGGCGTTCCCTGGTCGCACCGCAGATTGTATTTAAAACACTTACATCATAACTCTTTTTCGAAATAATTTCAACTAAATCTTGAAATTTATTGTAATTAAATGTCGTTTGGGCGACAACACATACGGCTCTTGCCGAATCCAGTACAAGGGAAGCGGCATCTTCTTTTGTTTCCACCACAAAAACCTGTTCTCCTGCCCAGCCGCGGATTCCTTCCACCTCCGGATGCTTCGGATTCCCGATAATGACGATCTGTTTTCCGGCTGCACTTTCCCGGCTTACAATGCGATGGATCTTCTTCACAAATGGACAGGTTGCATCTACAACTTCATAATTCTTTGTCTTTATGCTCTCATACACATTTTTAGATACACCATGCGACCTTATTATGACAGTAGCATTATCAATACCGTCAAGCTGTGCTACATCTGATATTGCCTTGACCCCTTTGCTTTCAAGGTCCTTTACAACTTCATCGTTATGTATAATAGGTCCGTATGTGTATACATTTTCCATTCCTGTTCTTTCATACACTGTATCCACTGCACGGTGAACTCCAAAGCAGAAACCAGCAGACCTGGCAAGTATAACTTCTGCCTCTTTCATATATCCTCCAAATCAC
>OHRG01001115.1_pt1 | contig 14452 bp, 9 predicted proteins | sample 1578351 | NCBI WGS metagenome assembly OHRG01 (sample SAMEA3879599, study PRJEB24766) | human gut metagenome | biome: human-associated habitat; feature: feces | place: USA | collected 1985/1987
AACCGTGAATATCTGATGCGATCATTAATTTCATATGTGATTCCCTCTTTTCTCTGTATTATCTCAGCAGAGATCTACCTCAATAAAACTCTCCTGTTCAATCCCTCTGCCTTCCTGAATAATAAGTTCCAACAGCTGTTTGATCTGCTCATTTCCATCTTCCAGTTTTTTCAGTTTTCTTTTTGTCTCTTCCCGAATCGGATACGAATACTGCTGATGCTGTAAATAAGTATCTGCATCCATCTGTAATGGTTTCAAATCCGGGAAAACCTGATTTCTTTCGTATTGAAAAATGCGGATTCCGCCATAATCCAGATCCCCACTGTGATATACATCTATATGGCGCTGTCTCTTTTTCGAAATCTTATTTAGTTTATGTAAAATCCGGCAAACTTTCGGTCCCGGATATCCACCCACAAATAAATATAATGTTCCTTCTTCATAAGGCGCCATCACAAAATTCATTTTATTCTCAAAGATAATCACTTTTTGTATCTGTGGCTGCTCTGGTTCCAGCTCTGCATGCAATAATGATTCTCCCTCCAGAATTGTTCCATATTTCCAAATCTTCGTATTAACAGCGGCTGTTCTTCCTCTGTCATCTACAAAATACAGCAGCAATTCTCCTTTGATATACATACTCTGATAACAGTCTCGAATCAATACAATCTCTTCCAAAACTTCTATATCATCCAAAAGCTTTGTTCTGTCTGGATTGGTTTTTCTGGCCTGACGGATGACATATTGTTTCATCTCTTTCGTGAAATTTTTGGATCCCTCCAGAGAATTGCTCGCAAATACTTTCGCATAAGTCAGTTTCTGCAATTTATCCAGTTCCCGAAAGCATTTTGCATACTGCCGCACTTGTTTCAGTCTTTCATCCGGTTCCCAGTTTCCATTATTTTTCTCAGATTTTTCCAGAAGATCCACATAGTAGCTCCGGATCCATGGTTTTTGAACCACAGACATTTCTTTTCTCAAAAATTCCTGATACTTCCACAATCTCTGTTGTTTGGGAATAAACCTCGGTTTTACGTTTTCACGATACAACTGATAGAACTGATCTCTGTCTTCCAGATGAAACACCAGACTTTTGATATCGCTCCCTCGGATCAGCCAGTTGATCTTCACCAGTCCTTTTTCCTGCAGATCAATCGCTTCCTGTATTGCTTTTTCCCGTGAACAGCCTTGATACAAAGGTGGTATTTCACTGGCGCTTTTGGCGCTGTTATTCAATGTTTTTCTTCCGCATTTTTCTGTACGCCAGTTTGTTTCACCACTTTCCAGCAATTCCACAATTTTTCCCAATATCCACGTCATCATTCTTCCCCTTGCAGCTGTTCAAACTCCATTCGTTCAAATTCCTGTATTGAAATATGCTTTTTATTCGGATTTGCATACACAAATGTCTTGTCTACATTTTCCAGATAGTTCTGAATCTTATCATTTGTTGCACTGATAATCGCCTGAAATCCCAGTCCCCGGATCAGAGAAATACAACTTGCTACTTTCTCTGCATCCATTTTGGAAAATGCCTCATCCAGGACAACCAGACGCAGGGTTGGCGGACGCTTGATCTTCGGAGACAGATTGATTCTGTAAATCTGTGCAAAGCTTGCCAGAAGCGCGATGTAAAGTGGGTTCTGACCTTCTCCACCGGAATTTTTCTTGATCATCTTGCTCAGACCGATCCGCATATCCTTTTCTCCCTGCACGATCTGCTGCATATCAAAGGAAAGATACGTGCGATAATCTGCATATTTATCCATATTTTTTCTGGCTTCCTCCAGCTCTTCCCTGGTGGCATTCTCCGGCGGAATGAAAATCTCGATCAGCTCATTCATCAGATCTCCGTATTCTTCCTCATGCTCCATGGTAAACAGGTTCATCTGATTTTCCATGTGGTCACTCAACTGAGACGGATTGATATCCAATGCGTCATCCATAAACATCCGATAGAATCGTCCGTCCGGACCTTTGTTTTTCGTAATGACAAACTGATACTTGTCCTTTCCGAAATCCAGACGGCTGATGATCCGGTTCAATTCATCTTTTTTCTGATATGCCTCTTTGATTGCATAACGAATCTTGGATACAAAATCAACTTTAAAGTGTTCCACTGCTGCTCTCGCCTGTTCCTGTGCTTCTTCCCTGTATTTTTCCAGGTTATCGCACTCAAGATTTGAAAGCTGCTTTTCGTACACGTCATTGTCACGGATCGTTGCAGAATAGGTTCTGTTCGGATATTTTCGAAGATATGCACTCCTTGCTTCTACCAGTTTTTCATATGCTTTTTCTTGCGCATCTTCCAAAGGCTGTTTTTTCTTGATACGTTCCCGCATCAGGTACTCATAATTGCGGCTCTGTCTGCCCTCCAGATACTCCTGAAATTCCGGCTCATATTTTTCTCTGTCCTGCTGCCGGAATTCATTTTCTTTCTGCACTAACTGTTCATTAAAATCTACCTGCATGTTCTGGAATCGTTTTCCGTTTTCCTGATGATTCCAGATGGTTTTCTGAACTGCCTCAATCTCTGCTTTCTTTGCTTCCTGCTTCTGCTGGATTTCCTGTTTCTGCTGCTCCCACACCAGAACGGATTCCTCTCGCAGCTTCTGCATTGTATCCAGAAGTCTGGCCTTTTCTGCCTCCTTTGCCGGAATTTTCTGCAGATCAGACAGCCATTGTCTGTAATCCTCCAGAGGCTGTGTCAGTCCTTCCAGCTGAGAGATCCTGCGAATTTCTTCCAGCATTTCCTGCAGTGGAATCCGTTCCTCCTGAAGACTCTCACATTTTTCTTCCAGACGGCGGATTCTCTGACGCATACTGGTCTCTCCGATATATGCCCTTCTCGTATAATTTTCCGGATTGATATGCTGCAGACGGAAACTGTGGTACAGCACACAGTCTGCAGTGATTCCGATCCGGTTCTGACGAAGCTCTTCGATACTTTCACATTTGATGACATTTCCGAGGAAGAAATTGATGTATGCCTGCACATACGGCTCTTTTGCAATCAGCTCCTTAGCAAGGGCTCCTTCTTTTACTTCCCATTCTGTCTCCTGTACTTTTTCTGTATCCAGAACTGCTGCCCGGAAAAATTTCTTCTTATCCATGTCCTGATAGATTTCCATGGCAGTTTTCGCGTACTTTGGTTCCACGACCAGAAGCAGCTTGTTGTTTCCGAGATATCCTTCGATGGCATTGTGCCAGCGTTCGTCCCGCACATCCAGAAGATCTGCCAGAATCTGCACATTGACAAACTTGCCGCACTTCTCATGCAGCCGGTTTCTCAACTCATATCTCGCTTCTTCCAGTTCTTTTGGATAGGCTTTTCTTCCCTGTTTCAGCTCTTTTAATTCTTCCCGTGCCGCTTTTTCTTCTTTTTTGACTGCGCGAAGTCTGGCATCCGTCTCCTGACGCTCTTCTTCCAGTTCTTCCCGGATCTGTGTCAGACTTGTCTGCAGCCGTTCCAGCTCACCTTCCGTGATCTTTCCAGAAACAAACCGGTCAATATCCCACAAGGTCTGATTCGGCGTCACATCTTTTTCTTTCCACTCTTTGAGACCATCTGCAGTCTTTTTCCATCTTGCCTTACTGTTCTGCAGCCGTTCCAGGGCTTCGTTCAGACTCTCCAGATCTTTTTCCATGGCTGCATAACCACTGTCCGCAATCTTCAAAATTATTGCTTCGTATTCTTTCTGAAGTTCTGCCTGCTCTTTCTCCAGATTGGCTTTTTTCGCTTCCTGTCCCGCAATCTCTGTCTGTGTCTCTTTCATCCGGTCATTCAGTTCCTGGATTTTACTCTGCAGATGCAGGATTTCCAGCCTGGAAATCTGATAGGTACAGGACGCCGTCTCCTCCTGTTTTTCTTCATACTGCCGATAGGAACCCCGGATCTCCTGAAGATACCCGATTTCTTCCATGGTCTCTTCGATTTTCCCGCGCATTCTTCCATACTGCATCACACTTTCCTGCAGCTCTTCAATGTGCATATCCTGTTCCATACAGATATATTCTTTCACGAAATCTTCCAGTTTGATATTCATACGGAACGGAATGGCTCGCTTGAACAAACGAGGAAATTTTTCGATATCCAGACCACCCAGATAAATGTCATACATCTGTCTGCGGAATCTCTCATTGCTCGGACCACAATAATACTCTTCCTTTGAAAATGTCCGCTGCAGATATTCTTTGACTTCAAATGTCGTCAGGCAGCGCTTATCCGCCCGGTACTGATTTTCCAGAAGCCCGCTTTTATGCCAGAAAAACAGGCGATTGATCTCATTTGTGGCTGTCTCAACATCAAATACCACTCCCACGCACTGCTTTTCTTTCGTATCTGTCTGCTCCAGCTCCAGAACGATCGTACTGGAGAAATTCTGGTTTCTCAAATACTGGGATTCGTTATTTTCCCCGATGTTCACCATTCCCCTTAAATATTCGATCAGAGAACGGTCAGAGTCGTCTGCTGCCGCCTTATTAAAAAATCCTCTTCCGTCTGTGTTCGCGTACAGTACGATCTGCATGGCGTCGATCACTGTAGACTTTCCACTTCCGGAATGTCCGGTAAAGAAATTGATTCCCTGATTAAGAGTAAGTACTTTTCTGTCTATGTAATGCCAGTTATTCAGGCAGATTTTCGAGAGCGCTTTGAACGCCTGTTTTGTCTCCACTGTCTTCCTCCTCGCTGAACGTCTCTAATAGTTCTCTGATATCATCTCCAAGCAGCACTGTATTGATGCACGGATAAATAACAAGTCTGCTGTTCTCATCCAGCTCCTCCATCACATCCACAGGTTCCACAATCTGATATTTTTTCAAAAATGCAACGGTCCTCCGCATCTCTGTTGGGGACGGCAGGCCGCTTAACACATGAAATTCTCCTGCTTTTCCGTTCACTGCTCCAAGAGTGGTCACGATATGGCTGCTGGATGACACTGCTGCCATCTGCTCATCATAGATCAGCTTTAACACCAGAATATAGATTGTGGCAAGTCTGGAGAGCTTTTCTCCCCATAGTGTCTCTCCCTGGATGTACATGACGCCCATATGCAGATTTTCCTGCAGTGTGATTCCGGCAACTGCAAAATATTCCTCCAGAAATTCCCTGTGCTTGCTGCATACACGGTACTCCCTGACCGGAACCATCCGCCCGGTCCGTTTTTCAAATTTTCGTTCCAGAAGAAAGGTCTGACGATATAATGTCTGGATCACATGTTTGATATCGTCCTGCTCTTCTTCCGAAAGCTGTTCGTAATATTCGATCATTGCGGTCTCCTTCGCACAAATTTTAATGCCGGATATTGATACTGTCCACTTTGGATGACTGTCTCCTCCTCATTCAATACCCGATATTTACTGTTCTTTCTGGTACTGTAGTCATATGCCAGGATCAGTTTTTCAAATGCTGTCTCTTCTGTAATATGAAGTGTTCCGGCGTCCATCACTTCGTTTTCCATATGCTCTTCGATAAAATCCTCAATCTCCTGTCTGCTGTAGCGCATCTGAATCCGGTTTAACTTCAGCACATCCTCCCGGTTCAGATCTTCATATTCTTCATCCTGTCCCATCTGGCTGATAAAGTCTGTCCTCTGTTTTCTTCTCTTATACAATGATTTTTCGGAAATCATCTCAAACAGAGACAGGTTCATCCGTTTTCCTGCTTCCGTAAGCAGCTTCTCCGGTTCTTCCTGCGCAGATATTTTATTCAGAAGCTGCACCACCAGCCCTTTGGTATCAGTCTCTCCGCTTAACAGATAATTCATCCGGCTCACAGTTGCCCGCACATATTTGGAATGCTCTCTGTCCATATTGGAGATTCTGTGTTCAATGTCATCAAATCCCCGTTCGATCAGATCCAGCAGATCTAACACATCCTCTTTCGTATCTCCTGCTGCTTTTGCTTTCTGCCGGATGCTTTCGATCCATTCTTCATTTTCCCGCATATCCCGGAGACATTTTTTAATGTCCATCTTGTAGATATAAAAATTGTCTGATGTTTTTAAAATATGATACTTTTTCTTGACAATTTCTTCCACATACCCGTCCAGATGCTCCCGCAAAAGTTCCCCGTAAGACTCCTGATCCAAAAGCCTCTCGAAAAACTTGTCCATATTATGAAGCATATCCTGCAGCGCTTTGTTCAGCTTTCTTGTATTGATCAGGGCCGTCCTGAGCATATTCAGATTTACTCTGGAATTATTCTGAAAGGAAAACAGTGTGGCATATACATTCTGAATATATAATTCTGTTTCTTCCAGCTCTTCGGACGTGAGTCGCTCAAATGCCTCAATAAAAACCGCCGCATAATCCGGTATCACAATATTTGTGGTCATCGTACTGTAATCTTCGATCTTCTTCAGCCATCCGGTCTTTAAAAGCCACCGTAAAATGCGGGATGCTGTCGTCTCCAGCATGTCAAAATCCGTCTCGTTCTCCTCCCGCTGAAGCAAAACCTGTTTCTGTGCATTCATATCACTCAATACCTGCACACAGATTTCTTTCGTCAGAAAATAATTACTGTACTGATATTCCTCATTGATCACCAGCAGCGACTCCATATAAATCTCCCGGTTTACCGAACGGAACAAACTCCAGAATGTGTCCAGGATCTCGTATCGTAACTGCATAATTTTCTCCGTATCTCGTTGATTTGTGTCTGTCATATTATAGCACGAAGTCGGTTTCAGGTACAAATAGTTCTGTAACACAATATGCCCCCTCCCGGGAGAACAGTCTTGTTATTTTAACTGCCTTCCCGAAAGGGAGCATATCTGATGAAAGGATATCCCTTCTATATGTTTACTTTTTCACTTTTAGTGTACTTTAAATTCATCCGGCACCTGATCAATCGTCTGCCATTTCTGCATTGCGTTTTCTACGCTCATTCCTTTGCTGATCGCATCCTTACGCACTGCATTGATCGCCTGAATTTCTTTCATTCTTGCACCGGTCAGTTTATATCCGCGCATTGCGATCAGTGTTGCGATCCATGCAAGCATTGGAACAACACAGAATAAAATGATTACAATCGTATGCATTCCCTCTGAATAAGGGGTTGTTCCATCCGGAAGTGTTGACAGTCCGATGATTGTCACCGCAATTCCTACTACTGTAGATCCCAGAGAGCTTACCAGCTTATCCACAAGTGAGAATAAGGTTCCGATAATTCCCGGAATATAGCGTCCGGAACGGAATGTTTCGTAATCTGAACAGTCTGCAACCATTGGAATCGGCATATCTGCTGTTGCATAGTATGCTCCGTATCCGATTCCGAAGAAAAGGATAAACAGAATCGTATAGAGATTCAGGTTTGTCAGACTCAGATTCATCGCTGCAACTTCCGGTTTCCACAACAGAAGCAATGCTAAAACACCGATGTACATAACAAGTGCAACGCTGATATAGAGCATTAAAGATGCCTTCTGTCCTTTCTTCTGTGAAGTACGTACTGTCAACAGGAAGAATGGAACGGAAAATACATATCCGACGATCATCATCGGAAGATACAGACCTTTGTAATCTCCCATCATCGCTCCGTAAAGCATCGCCAGAACCGTCATATTCGTTGCGATCGAGAATGCAAGCTTACATCCTGCACCAGCGATCATCAGTCTCTGTAATTCTTTGTTTGCTTTTAAAATAGCTACATATTCTTTTATTTTAACTTTTTCTTTTCCGCCTTCTCCACCAAGTCCAAAGAATTCCGGACGGTCTTTTTCTGCAATACCGATAACAGCCAGTGCAGTCATGATCGCTGATACGATCATCGCCAGAGGAATCATGATATTAAAGAATTCTTCTGTTCTGTAATTTCCTCCGGTTACGATCGGCGCAAGAAACTGTACAAGCCCCATACCGATCAGGCTGGCAATCGTATTAAAGATTGTAAACAGAGGTCTCTGTTTCGGGTCATTTGTCAGACATGTCTGTCCTGAACGTGTAACCGATGTCTGGAATGTATATCCAACCATATTCAGTGCGTAGAACAAAATAAAGCATAAATAACGCAGCCACATCATATCCTCAGAAATGATACGGGTTCCAAAATACAGTAAAATTGAGGATACGATCATAATCAGATTTCCGATTACCATAAACGGTCTGAATTTTCCCCATTTGGTAGAAGTTCTGTCCATGATTGCTCCGATGATCGGGTCAATGAACGCATCTCCTGCACGCATCAATGTTACCATTGTAGTTGCAAACGCCAGCAATAAGCCAAGAACTCCGTTTGCATAATATGCAATAAAGTTCATTGTCAAAATATAATAGACATTTGTCGCCCCATTATTCATAGGGAAAAGAACAAGCTGATACATCTTTGCCCTGTTCAGAGCATTGACAGATGTTGCCTGAGTAGATTCCTGTTTCATATTATTCTCCATTCTCCCGCCCGGATGCGGCGGTCTGTCTCTTTGCCTAAAACAGCACCTCTGCTTTGTAAAAAGCAGAGGGCCATCCGATTTACTCGTTTCTTATTTCAATTTCTTCTGCAAGATTTGCAGTTGCTTTTTTCTTATACCCAGTTCTGGCTCTTTCCTTTGCTCTTTTTGAGCTTGTAATCCGGATTTGGCTGGCTGACACGGCGAATTGTGCTCGTATCTTTTGCCTGACCGGACACAGCTTCCAGACGAACTTCTCCGTTTAACGGAACCCGGAATTCAAAGACTTTATTGCCTGTCTTTTCTTCCAGCAGCTTGCCGTTTGCATATAATGCAACTTTTGTCTGGTTCGAATAAACCTTAACTGTAGTGACTGCTTCCGTTCTGTCTACGTAGCGGCTTCCGCAAAGATGTACAAAAGGCTCTTTGCTCCAGTACGCTTTGTAAATGTAGAAGCTGTCTTTTTTTACTTTCCGGTCGAATGTCATAAGTCCCTTATGATTCATTCCCGGCTCTCCACCCTGATCTCTCGCATCTGCCGCAAAATCGAACATGTTCCATACGTGGGTACTCCACATATACGGATGACGCTCAAAACATTTCAGCATAAATTCATGGTAGAGACTCTGATATTCTTCTGTATGGTCTCCTCTTCTTGGACGTGAGGAATGTAAATTCGGCATTCCTTCACAGCCATACTCAGAATATCCCAAACACCTGTTAGGGTACACGCGGTGGAAAAAGCTGATCCACCAGTCATTTAAAAACAACCCTGGAACATACCATCCCAAATACAAGTTCCAGCTTACTAAGTCAGACAGATGTGCTACCTTGTTGAAAGGACCGCACACTGCATAGCAGGCCAGTGTTGTAGGACGTATGGAATCCATTTTGTGACACAGATCATTGAGTTCACGGTGATTATCCAGCATATCCTTATTATCCTTTGTGGAAATCGTGATCTCATTGGATATTCCCCATGTAACGATACTTGGATGATTGTAATTCTGTACAATCAGCTCTTTCATCTGGCTAATGGTATTTTCCCGTCCGTTTGGCATATGTTCTGAGATGTATGGAATCTCCGCCCAGACAATCATTCCGTACTGATCACACAGATCATAGAAATACTGATCATGCTGATAATGCGCGAGACGAACTGTATTCGCCCCGATCTCACGGATAAATTCCATATCTTCTCTGTGGTGTTCTTTTGTTAATGCATTTCCGATTCCCTTCCGATCCTGGTGTCTGGATACTCCATGCAGAGGATAGGAGCGTCCGTTCAGGAAAAATCCTTTTTTCGGATCCACGCTGAATGTACGGACACCAAATGGAATGCGAACGTCGTCTTTGACTTCTCCGTCTTTCATCAACTCTACTACTGCTGTATATAAATATGGATCTTCTACTCCATCCCAAAGATGTACATCCGGTATCGTAACCGTCACATCTTTTCCTTCACCTTTTGCTACAGGATTTCCCTGTGCATCAATCAAAGTTACTGCTACTTTGGCATTTTCTGCCTTATGGAAACTCTCTACATGAACCTTTCCATCTTTTCCTTCTACTGTCGGCGTTACCATTACACCGTCTCCGCCGTAGTAGTCCATCTCAAAATGTTCATTTGATACAATACGAAGAAGAACATCTCTGTAAATTCCACCATAAAATGTGAAATCTGCTTTTTGAGGATATACTCTGTCGTTGACACTGTTATCCACTGCTACTTCTAACTTGTTTTCTTTTGTTAAAAACTCTGTCACATCTGCACGGAATGTGGAATATCCGCCGTCATGACTCATCACCTTCTGACCGTTTAACTCCACCTCGGCAGAGGAATTTACTCCCTGAAACTCCAGATATACTCTCTGGGTCTTGCTGTCAAAATCCGGGGCTGCAAATGTAGTGCTGTAGTGACAGGTTCCTCGATAATAGTCATTTCCTCCATCCTGTCCGTCCACTGCATTCCAGGTATGCGGTAAATCCACTTTGACCGCTTTTCCGTCACGCCCTGTGAACACCCAGCCTTTCTTCAGTTCAATTTCTCTTCTCATTTTACTGGTTCGCATAGTAATTACTCCATGTTTTTTGTTATTTCTTACACTTCTCAATTTATTTCGAAATGATTATATCTGCAATAATTTGCAAATACAACCGTTTTTGTTCAGGTGGTATTTCTTATGGAGTAAGTGGGTAAATTTTTTACAAAAAAGAGCCTGGCTCACTGACCAATGTCATTTAGTTAAGATATTGAGTCGGCAGCCTCTTGCAGAGCAAGGTATATAAAAATATATACCCTGCTCTTTTTTTGTAAAAAATCCTTGACAAATATAGAAAAATTTGCGGCGAAGCCACTTAAATGTATTACATTTTGGAGGTAACGCTTATGATATTTGCGGAACATGTAAAAAACAAATTGTCATCTTTAATCCATGAAATGGCGACCGCCCCATGGTTGTTTTCAAAAAATCCAGAAGTTGATTTTTCACGGAACAGAAAACTTGATTTTGTATCTACAATTCAATTTCTTCTTTCTATGGAAAGTGGAAGCTTAAAAAAAGAATTGCTGGATTATTTCCAGTTCTCTGTCGATACCCCGTCTGCTTCAGCGTTCTGTCAACAGAGAAACAAACTACTTCTGGAGGCATTCCAGTTTTTGTTTTATGAATTTAATTCTTGTTTCTCATTCGAAAAAAAGTATAAGGATTATCAACTATTAGCTTGTGATGGCTCAGATTTGAACATTGCCCGTAATCCAAACGATGCAGGCACTTATTTTCAGTCTCAACCAACTGATCGGGGATTTAATCAGATTCATCTGAATGCTCTTTTCGACCTGTGCGAGAAGCGATATATTGATCTTGTGATACAACCTGCAAGGCTAGAAAACGAATCATTGGCAATGACACAAATGATTGACCGTTATAAAGGAGAGAAAAAAACAATTTTTATCGCAGACAGAGGATATGAAACATATAATATTTTTGCGCATGTCCAAGAAAAAGGAATGTATTATCTGATTCGTGTAAAGGATGGCGGTGGGGGAAGCATGACAGGAAGTTTTGACCTTCCTGATGAAAATGAGTTTGACCACGACATGCAACTTATATTAACCCGAAAACAGACAAAAGATGTGAAAGCTAAACCCAAAAAATTTAAATTTATTGCAAAATCCAGTCCATTTGACTATCTGGATTTATATGACAAAAAATTTTATACGTTGAATTTTAGAGTAGTAAGGTTTGCCATTTCAGAAGATTCGTATGAAAGTATAATTACCAATCTTCCAAAGGAAGATTTTCCAGTAGAAGAAATAAAGAAGGTTTATGCAATGCGATGGGGCATCGAAACATCGTTCAGGGAATTGAAATATGCTATCGGATTATGTTGCTTTCATTCAAAAAAGGTGGAGTATATCATGCAAGAAATATACGCACGTTTAATCCTTTACAATTATTGTGAGCTCATTACAATGCATGTAATAATCCAACAAAAAGGTACAAAACATGTTTATCAAATGAATTACACAATAGCAATTCATATATGTCGTTATTTCCTGCGAAATGACATTTCCCCACCTGACGTTGAGACGCTGATACAGAAGAATCTTTTACCTGTAAGACCCGGGCGTTCCGACCCTCGCAAAGTCAAGCCTAAGTCAGCAGTAAGTTTTCTGTATCGAGTTGCATAACATCGATAAAAGTATATCGTTAATTTAGGCAGATAGCAATCTGTCTTTTTGTGCTGCATAAATATAAGAGCAAGTTTTTATAAAAGAAAAATCAGGCAAAGATAGTGAATTTTCTACCTCTGCCTGATAGGAATACATCTGCTTAATGTCTTAACTAAATGACATTGGCTCACTGACCAGACCCTTTGTGTCTCTTCTACTTTTTGTTGGAATCTCTTTCAAGAGGAAGCATAACGTTGAAATAAAAACATCCATTTTTTACCTCTGTTGTCAAATGTCCCTCATATTTTTGAATGGTATGGAGCATGCTCTTCATTCCATATCCGTGATATCCGTTCTTCGCCTTTGTCGTAAGCGGAAGTCCATCCTCAAACTTCACTTCTCCGCACATCGGATTGACTATCTGCAGCATCAGAAAGCTTTGTCTTTCGTACAGCATGATATCAATCACTCTTTTTTCTTTGCTTTCCAGCTTTCTCACCGCTTCAATTGCGTTATCCAGAGCATTTCCAAACAATGTATACAAATCTACCGGATTCATAAAAGCCAGCAGAGATCCATCTGCCACACAGTTGATATGAATCCCGCTATTTTCACAGATCAGACTTTTTTCTGTCAAAATGGTATCCAGAATTTCATTTCCTGTTCTCACAATAGCACTGTAGATCTGCACGGATTTTTCAATTTTTTCGAGATATGTTTCCCTCTCTTTTTCATCTTTGACAGCACGTATCGCCTGTACCTGATGCTTCAGATCATGACATTTGTGATTGATCAGCTCTATCGTCTCTTTGGACAGCTGATACTGCCCTTTTTGTTGATGCCAGAGAAGCTGAATGGTTTCCAGCTCTTTTCTCATACTGCTCTTTTTAAACAATGCACTTTGCAGATACAATAAGGTGATACAATAAAACTGCAACACAATGTTGAATAAAGCAGCCCCCGGATCGACCTTTGCGTAAATAAACAAATTTTCTGACATAATACAAAACACCCATGCAGAAACCATCTGTCTCGGGCCAATCTGATATTGCCCCTTTTCCGGCATCCAGCGAGCCAGTGTCAGTCCTATGGCCACATTTACTGCCACCGAAAATAAAATTTTCAAAAGCCAGTTTCCCAAATCTCCCAGCAGTGGACTGCAAAGTACATAGCTGGTTTCCAGTACCAGCAAAAATGTCATCGTTCCCCATACACCACAATACCAGAGGCCAAATCCCTTGCCCTTCACACAACTGTAAAAAATCAGAACCGCACTAAAATACGTGATAAATAAAAGGGGCACCTGCCCCCAGTAGCTCCAGTCTGTAAGATTTTCTATCAAATAATATACTCCGGACAGAATTAAAACACATACTGCTCCCGACAGAATCAGTCTGACTTTAAAATGTGTCTTTCTTCTCAGCGGAAGCAGAAACACCAAACAGGATATCCATAAATTAATCCCATACCACAGGCTCTCCATTCCCAGCTTTAGATTTTCACTCATCGTTTCCCTCTTCCCTTTCCTGCATCAGCCTCCCAGAAAATCTACCACTGCACTCAGAAATGCAGGTCTGTTTCTCCTGCTGATTTCCAGCTCATCTCCACTCACAACCGCAATGTTTTTTCTGATTTCGGAAACATACTTCAAATTCACCAGATAACACTGATTGCATTTTGCAAAATGCCAGTCTTCCAGCTCTTCCTGCACGTCCTTTAATGCTCCGCGAATCGTAAATACTCCTGCTTTCGTGTGATAGTGGAGCATCCGGTTCTGGATCTCTACATAATAGATCTCTCTGCTGTCCAGAAATTTCGCCCCATCCGGAAGATTCAGACAGATCCTTTTTCCTTCCCGGTTTTTCACTCTTCCCACAGCTCTTGTAAAACGCATGGAAAAGGTATAATAGTTGAGCGGTTTTAAAATGAAATCCAGCGCATCTACTTCGTAGCCCTTGATCGCATACTGCGCCATATTCGTGATAAAAACAATCACTACCTCCTTATCCAGTTCCCGTATCTTCTGAGCCGCCTCCATACCATTGAGATGAGGCATTTCGATATCCATCAGAAGAATGTCAAATTTGTGATAATTCTGAACCAGCTCTCTGCCGTCCGGAAATGCTGTAGTCTGAATCTGGAGATCATATTCCTTTGCATATCTGCCCACCATCTCCTGTATCAATCCACGATATTCAGTTTCATCTTCTACAACAGCTACACGCAGCATCCTCTGCCTCCTTTGCTATAAAATGTCATTTCCTGACTTGGTTTCTTATAAGAGTATTATTATACCATAATCTTTTTTGAAGATGTACCCCCTAAATATTGCCGGCAGGAATTCGTTTTCATCCCACTTGACATCTATCGGGAAACCCGTCACAATAAA
>OHRG01001138.1_pt1 | contig 14167 bp, 12 predicted proteins | sample 1578351 | NCBI WGS metagenome assembly OHRG01 (sample SAMEA3879599, study PRJEB24766) | human gut metagenome | biome: human-associated habitat; feature: feces | place: USA | collected 1985/1987
ATGTTACTGTAGAATCGCAGGTGGGAAAGGGATCTGCATTTTCTATTTTTCTGCCAAGATAAATAAAAGACAAGTTTTTTGAAATGTCCGAGATTTGTAACAATTCAGGTTAAAATTCCTTGAATTTTGTTCCTTTTCTCGGACATTTCTGAGACATTTGTATTTTATAATAGAGCTATCATAAAGAAAGGCAGAAAGGAGTTTATAAAATATGAGTATTTTACAGACAATCGATTTAAGAAAATATTATGGTACGGAACCGAATATTACAAAGGCACTGGATGGTGTAAATTTTTCTGTGGAAGAAGGAGAATTTGTAGCGGTAGTAGGAACTTCAGGTTCCGGAAAATCTACGATGCTTCATATGATGGGAGGTTTGGACACTCCTACCAGTGGAAAGGTCATTGTACGTGGAGAAGAGCTGGCAAAGAAAAACGATGAAGAGCTGACGATTTTCAGGAGAAGAAATATTGGTTTCATTTTCCAAAATTATAATTTGGTTCCAATTTTGAATGTTTACGAAAATATTGTCCTTCCGGTAGAACTAGATGGCGATACGGTAGATCAGGGATTTATGGATGAGGTAGTTCATATGCTAGCTCTGGAAGATAAACTAAAGAATATGCCGAATAATCTTTCTGGAGGACAGCAGCAGAGGGTTGCGATAGCAAGAGCGCTGGTAGCTAAGCCTGCGATTGTGCTAGCCGATGAACCTACAGGTAACCTCGACTCTAAAACCAGTGCAGATGTTATGGGATTGATCAAACGGACCAGTTATGAGTTTCACCAGACGGTTGTAATGATTACACATAACAATGAGATTGCCCGACTTGCAGATCGAATTGTCCGTATTGAGGACGGAAAGATTGTAAGTTAGGGAGGCGATTATATGACATGGCCTTTTGAAAATAACACTAGTGCCATTGTAAAAAAAATTGCAGATCGAAGTATGAAAGCAGATAAAAGACGTAATGCGTTTATTATCATAACGATTACTTTTGCAGTTAGTTTAATGATGGTATTAGCATTGTATAATCTCGGAACAGATCGTGAAAATAGACTTTATCTGCAAGGACGCTATCAGAGCAGCTTCATTAACAGTACTAGTACCGTCTTTGAAAAACTGAAACATAACAACCAGATTGAAGCAGTCGGAAAAGAAGCAGCAATGGGAACAAGCCGTATCAATGACTATACTTTGGATGTATATTACAGAGATCAAAATGCACTTGAACTAAAAGGTGTTACCGACTTATTGGGGAAAATGCCGAAGGCAGAAAATGAAATCATTGTGGAACAGTCCTATTTGGAACATTTAGGGCTGCCGGTTCAACTGGATCAGACTGTTACATTGGATATGCCTTTTGGAGAAAATCAGACATATCATGTTTGCGGCATTGTTCAAAGCAGTAATGCGTCCCGTATTTATCAAGTCATTGTATCGGATGACTTATATAGCCGGTATGGAAAAGCAAACTGTTACGATCTTTTGGTTCGCTTGAAAAATACCGAAAATATGGACAGTGAAACTTTGAAGCTGTTGATAAACGAAATTGCGGAACAAAGCGGTGTACCTGAACAGTATGTTATGTATAGCTCTACCTACTTTGGATTGGCAGAAGAAAAATCCACGCAGGAGCTATTAGTGATTATCGGAGCAAGCAGTTTAATTGTACTGGCCTGTTCTTTGGTTATTTACAGTCTGTTCTACATTTCTGTTATCGGGAAAACACATGAGTATGGCAGACTGCGTGTGCTGGGAGCTACATCTGTTCAGATCAAGCGTATCGTGCGAAAAGAAAGTTTTTTGTTATCCTGTGCTGCAATTCCTGTCGGCGTTGTATTGGGAAGTGTTTTGGGCTATTGTTTCGTCCCGGACGGCTGGCATTGGATGACTACACTGGAATGTGCCGTTGTGATTGCCCTTGTTACAGAAATTGCCTTGAAAATTGCTGTCCATACCCCTGTAAAGAAAGCATCTATGGTATCGCCTATTGAGGCACTGCGAATCAATACGACTGATACACCGACGACAGAAAAAACGCGGATCAAACATCGAAAAATCACGCCATCTTCGCTTGCCCGAATGAGCTTTGCCCGGAACAAGAAAAAAGCTATACTAACCGTATTGTCTTTGGGATTTGCCGGAGTTTTGCTGATGTGTGCCGCTACCTACCTTAATTCAACTGATGTAGAAAGCATGGCAAAACAGCAATTTAAAAATGGCGACATTGTACTTTCCCTTGATCCCGCTAACACAAATGCGGAAGATCGCCCCGCCGGGATCAATATATTTCAAACGAAAAATCCATTGGATGAAGTTTTGGAAGAAACGATTTTAGATATGGATGGCGTAAAGAATATTGAATTTATACAGGGCTGTGTTTCAAATATGGAATTTCCCACTGCTTTCAAGGATGGTAACGGCCATTTCTTTACTCAAATTGGAATCCCCGAAAATCAGTACGAGGCCTTTTCGCAAGGACTAATTGAGGGAACCGCAGACCGCCAGAAACTTATTAATGGAAAAGGAGTTATCGTTGATAATTCAACCAAGTTGTTAAGCGACTATTATAATTACACCCCTCAAATTGGCGATATAGTCAAAGTGGAAACAGCGGATGGACAATGGGAAGAATTTACTGTAATGGGGATCGGGAAAGCTCCTAATCTAGGTGGGGATTCAGCTTCTTTCTATTTTCCGCAGGAACTCTTACCTATGATGAAAGAAAATGTTTCCAACTTCAACATGACCTACATTGTAGATGTAGAAAGAGATCAGCTTACAGAAGTTGAGAATGAGATTTTCCAGTTGGCAGAAAGTCGTGGAGGGATAGAAGTTTTCAGTATCAGTGATATTATTACTTATCTGCAAGAGGAAATGAATAATATAAAGATGCCGTTATATGGATTGGTATTTTTTATTGCTGTTTTCGGGCTGATCAGCCTTATCAATACGTTGATGACAAACATTATATCAAGGCAACAGGAATTTGGTGTTTTACAGTCTGTGGGATTGAGCAGTAAGCAATTCTCCAAAATGTTGCAAACAGAATGTTTCTATTATGTTTCTGGTACGGCTATTCTAACTTTAACGATTGGAACTTTAGCAGGCTTTGTACTCTGCAAAGTTTTCAATCAGGTTGGGACATTCGGGACATTGACTTATCATTTTCCAGTTTTAGAAATAAGCATATATTTTGTAGCGCTTTTCTTAATACTGGCAGCTTATTCCCTTTTCTCTGTCCGATATTGCAAAAGACATTCTGTGATCGAGCAAAATTTTCTTTATCAAAAAAATATGTTTTCTGTAAATATCGGGGCATTGTAACAGTTTACCCTGATTTTCAATAGAATTTTTGAGGTGCTATAACATTTCGTAGACATTTGAGTTTTACAATGCTCTTATTTAGAGATGAGCAAAACGCTTTAATAGAAATTTGAAATTTGGCAGTCAGTCCATAAAATCTAGGAAAAGATTATTTCATGGCACAACAAAGCTGGCGTAAGTCCAAAACCTACGCTTGAATGTCCATATGGGAATAACGATATCAGGCAATCCGCTTTATGGATTTTAATTTCCTATATGAGTGGTTTGCCTGTGTAGTGACGGCGGCAATAGCAACAGCTAGCAGACAGATATGTGCAATGGTGTTCAGATTTGTAACAGATGATTGATTCCGTACCCACATACGTTCCTGCCCGGTATTTTTAAAGCGGGAATTGTAGCGTTCGCATTCTGTCCTCAAAGAATAAGTGCTTTTGAAATATTGGCTGTCACGGTCAATAGAGAGCCTTAAATCATCAGGAATTGTGATGTATTTCGTGCAGCCGCGATGCTTCTTCCCATTATAGAAGTTTTTGTGACGGCAGGGACAGACCTCGTTTTTGGAATTCTTCAGTGGACAGCAGAATTTTTGACGTGTACGCCCGTTGTCGGGAAATTTGCCGTCTTTCCACATGGCAAGGCCTGCTTCACAGACAGGATTCCCCTGTGGGAGCAACTTTGGATTTTTGGTATTACGTTTATTTAAAGGAATAATACATTCCCCATTGTAAAGATGGCTGATTTGATTATAAATGTTTTTCACATCATAGCCTTTATCAGCGAGGAAGGTACATTCCGTAATGGGAAGAAACCGATGGGTATCTGCTAGGATATCGAGGGCGACAGAGGAATCAGCAACTTCAGCCGTCGTAGTGATTTCGTCAATAGGAAGTCCTGAAATACAGTCCACAAGGACATGGTTTTTGTAGCCCCAATAGAATTCGTATTTTTTCTCATTGGCTTGATTGGAAGCGGTATGTACACCGAGTTTACAGTCCGTATCGGCGGTTGGCTGATTATCCGGCTTGAATTTATTTGATATAAAGGATTTTGGATTATTTTGGGAAGTATTTGCGGAAATGGAAGTGGAATCCAAACCGATAAATGATGTATCAACAATACCTTTCTCAGCGAGAAGCAATACCTGCGATTTCATGATACTGGAAAGAAGATCATTGTCAAAGTTTTTGAGGAAGCGATCAAAAGTCCAATAAGAAGGCAGAGGTCTTGAGATATCAAAACCACAGTAATGAGCAATGAGAAGGTTATTGTTGAGGTAGTCAACAAGATCAGAAATCATAGAGAAACCTTCGCATTTCATGACAATGAAAGAGCAGATCATGACGTGGTTGGAAAACCCGTTCCGGCCGGTTTTGGGGAATTCCGGGACAAAGGAGAGATCCAGGTTGAGGAAAAGGGAATCATAAAACTTAGCAACAGGCTGAGAAGTAAAAAGACGGATGTCTTGCAAAATTTCTTGACGATAGATAACAATCAGCTCCTTTCGGTGAATTGATTTTGACAACTTAATTATACCATTTGGAGTTGATTGTTACTATAAATTTGGAGTGATAAAAGAGGTTGCCATGCCTCGCAAACCCGCATAAATACTGAATGTGTGGAGTTTTGCTCATGGCTAATGCTCTTATTAACTAAGGAGGTGGCAGGCTATGACTTGGCCTTTTGAAAATAATACAAATGGAATTGTCAAGAATCTGGCGAAGAGAAATTTAAAAAGCGAAAAACGAAGAAATATCATGGTAATAATATCAGTAGTTTTAGCCGCTTTTTTAATCAGTCTTTCTGGTTTGGTTGGAGTCTCACTGATGCAAACAGAAAAGAAGAAAGTGATAGATACTTATGAGGCAACTTATGTACAGGTTGATGAAGCACATATAGAAGAGTTAAAACAGGTACCGGAATTTGCACGTGTGGGAGAATACTATATGTACGGGAAGGAAGTTTCTACACAGGGATTTAATGGCTTCTTTGCTTATGCTGATAAAGAAACCCTGTATATGGCACGTTCCCAGATGAAATTGGCAGATGGAGATTTACCGATAGAGAAAAATGAAATTGTAGTAAGTAAAGAATGGCTTTCTAAATTTTTCCCAGACTGCCATATAGGCGATTCTGTTACCTTGGATACGGAAAGTTTTTCAGGGGAGTATACTATTTCAGGCATTTTAGATACAACAGGGCAAGAAAAACAAAATATGTACTCTTTTCTTATCTCAAAAGAAATGCTGGAGCAGTGTAAGAAGTATGAACCTGACGGATTCTTTGCCTATGTACATCTGAAAAATGTAGATCAGTTAGACGGAGAACTTATTAAATCTTATGTTCAGAAGATCAAAGAGGAGTTACAGATACCTGGAGTCGGATTTCAGGATGCTTATTTCCGTTATATTGACGGAGACATTTCCATGGAGAATGTTTTGCTGCTTATGGCTTTTGCTGGTATTGTTTTGGTAGGCGGATGTGTTGTAATCCAAAGTATTTTCCGCATCTCCATTATTGATAAAATAAAAAGTTATGGACAGCTTCGGACTATTGGTGCTACCAAAAAGCAAATTATGCGTATTGTAAAAAAAGAAGGACATTCTCTGGGGTGGAAGGGGTTGTCTATCGGGATTTTGCTTGGTTTAGGAGTAACACTCTTGTTGTTTCCTAGAGGTTTTTCTCTTTTAGGCTATCTTTTAGTGATTGGATGTACAGTATTGATCTGCTGGACAATGATTTGTCTGTCTATCCGAAAGCCAGTGAAATTAGCCGCAAATATTTCACCGGTTGAAGCAGTTCGTTTTACTTCGCCTCAGAAGAAGATAAAGAACCGAACAAAGAGAAAAAAGATTAGTCCTTGTTCTCTCGGAATGCTGAACTTTCGTAGGGATTGGAAAAAAACAGTCAGTATTGTGTTTTCTCTAAGTTTGGGCGGGATTCTGCTTTTAGCTGTTAGTTCTTTGCTGATTCTGCAATCGCCGGAAAAACTGGCAAGACAGCACTTTAAAAATGGGGATTATAAGATTTATATGGATTCGGATAAGGAACATATTGATCTTCTCAAACAGGGAAATCCATTGAATGAAGAATTGAAACAGGAAATCCAGGATATTGATGGAGTGGAAGAGATTCTGGTCACAAGGAAATCAGCAGGTTTTGAAGCCACTTTCCATGGAATTACTGCTCATGGTACTTGCGACATGATCACTAGAGAAAATAGGGAACTTCTGGTACAAGCTATTTTAGAAGGAAGTATGCCTGGCGACAATGGTATTTTATTGAAAGACAATTATCGTGATTTTGATGGAAAAGAAAAAGTGGGGGAAACCATAGAACTTTCATTGGGAGAGAAAACAATTCCTGTAACCATATCAGGTTTTTTTGATGGAAAAAAAACTATCTTTGCCAGTGGCCATGGTCCAATCGGAGTGGATGGACCAATGATGTTTTTGCCGGAAAAACTGTTTCAGGAATTAATACCAGATGTAACTAATTTTGATTACTCCTGGGATATTGTCTGCGATCCGTATAAATCGGAAAAAGTGGGAAAGGCTTTGGAGAATCTTGTTGTTTCACATACCGATATTGGTTTAGATACCTTTGAGGATAAGGTAGATAGTTATGGGTATATGAATGTAGCATATGGCATAATGCAGGTGATTTCATGGTTCATCTTTTTGTTTGGTGTGATTAATCTTATCAATACAACACTTTCCAATCAATATTCGCGGAGACAAGAAAATAGCGTGCTGCGTTCGGTTGGGTTAGCTCCAAAACAATTGACACAAATGGCTGTATGGGAAGGAATGGGGTATGTAGTTAGCAGTATTTTGCTTATGCTTGCTATTGGGCTGCCAATTACTCTTCTGGTATGGAGGAAATTTAGTATTAGTTCTTACGCTGGACGAATCTTTCCTTACGAATTTCCATGGCTGCAGATGGGAGTATATGTAGTAGTACTTGTGACAGTAGAGTTCATTTTGTCTGTTTGGACAATCCGAAGGCAGAAAAAACAATCTCTGATTGAACAAATGCGGGCAATGGAATAAGAGAAAAATGCTTTTGCTGAAAAGTGTGGAACATTTTGGCAAAAGCATTTTTTTATGGAAAACATTTTTTCCTGAAAGAAAATAGGATATAATCAATCTATGTTTTGAAATGATATTATCAGAAAAACTGTATTTAGGACATTTCTGTAACATTTGAGGTTTAAAATAGCGACAAGTTTAGAAGATGGGAAAGGAAGAATCTGGATTGAGGAAAATTTTAATTGTAGAAGATGATAAAGTACTAAATAAAACACTGGCTTATAATCTTACTGCGGATGGTTATGAAGTGACTTCTGCATACAGTTTTCTGGATGCAGTAGAACGATTGAAAGAGAGTGAATTTGATATCGCTCTGTTGGATATTAATCTGCCGGATGGGAACGGTCTGCATTTATGTGATGAAATCAGAGGACGAGGGCAGCATACCTATATTATGTTTATCACAGCAAATGATAAAGAAGGCGATATGCTGAAAGGCTATGAAGCCGGATGCACAGATTATATTACAAAACCATTTTCGGTGATGGTTCTCTGCAAAAAGGTAGCCGCTGTTTTTGCAAATATGGAATTGCGGACACCAAAGCATGATGTATTTGAGGATGAAGTTTTGAAAATTGACTTTTCCGAGCAGAGTGCGGTTTTTGAAGGAAAGGTGATAGATTTTACACCAAAAGAATACCGTACCTTATTTTTATTTGTAAAAAATCCGCACATTATATTAACAAAGCGGCAACTGATTGAGAAACTGTGGGATATTGATGGGGATTTTGTAGATGAGCATACGCTTACTACCATCATCAGCCGAATCCGCAAGAAGATTGAAACAGATGAGCGAAAATATATTAAAACTGCTTATGGAATGGGGTATCAATGGATAGGCGGTGAATCACGATGAAATTACAGAATTTATCCACTAGAGCTTTTCTGCGGCTGATCGTTGGAGGTGCTTCGCTGACATCGATTCTTTTGTTGTTCATCCTTTATGCCTTCACAAAAGATATAAGGATGATACTTGGTGGTTTCAGCATGATGATCCTTCTGTTTCTATGGGGTGCAGTCTTTTTGCATTATTTCCAGAAGAAACTATCGGTATTTACAGATGGACTATGCCGAACATTAGATGAAATGATGGATAGTACCGTTCGTCCGCAAATAAATTATGAAGCAGAAACATTGTTAGCACGCATCAGCCATCGTCTGGAAAGGTTATATCATGTGATGCAGGAAACCCGGCATAAGGTAGAAGAAGAAAAAGCAGAATTACAGTCTTTGGTATCTGATATTTCGCATCAGACCAAAACACCGATAGCAAATCTAAAAATGCTCAATGACACGATGTTGACCAGAAAAATTTCTGAAGAGACACGTAAGGAGTTTTTACATGCTACTGCCAGTCAGTTAGATAAACTAGACTTTTTGATTCAGGGAATGGTGAAAACATCACGATTGGAAACTGGTGTGATCACCTTGGAAAAGAAAGAAACAGCTATTGCGGATACACTTGTAGATGCGATAAATGGGGTTCTTGCTCCTATGGAAAGAAAGCATCTTCATTTATCCGTAAATTGTCCTGAAAATTTAACGATTTCACATGACAGTCGCTGGACCTCAGAAGCATTGTTTAATCTTTTAGACAATGCAGTAAAATATACTCCGGAAGGCGGTGACATTCACGTAACAGTACAGGACTGGGAGATGTATTTGGAGATTGCCGTAACGGATACGGGAAGAGGCGTTCCGGAAAGTGTCCAGGCAACTATTTTCAAACGATTTTATCGGGAAGAAGCTGTACATGATGTGGATGGGATTGGAATAGGATTATACCTGGCACGTGAGATTATCACTATGCAAGGTGGCTATATTACAGTTGAATCAGAGGTGAGAAAAGGCTCAACTTTCTCTATATTTCTTCCTCAAAGATAATGAAGCGGCGGTCTGTTTACTCAGACTGCCTTTTTTGAAAAATATTTTAGAAAAAAAGAATTTTAGGACATTTCTGCAACATTTGACCTTTACCATATACTCATCAAACAAAGAAAGGAAGTAGTGATTATGATAATTTTACAGACAAAGGATTTAAAAAAATATTATGGCACAGAACCTAATATAACTCGTGCTTTAGATGGTGTAAATTTTTCTGTTGAGCAAGGAGAATTTGTAGCAGTAGTAGGGACTTCAGGTTCCGGAAAATCTACGTTGCTTCACATGATGGGAGGATTGGATACTCCAACATCAGGAAGTGTAGTTGTAGCAGGGAAGGAACTGGCTAAAATGAATGATGAACAACTTACTATTTTTCGCAGGAGGAATATCGGTTTTATCTTCCAAAATTACAATCTGGTTCCGATTTTAAATGTCTATGAAAACATTGTTCTTCCGGTAGAGCTAGATGGAGATACCGTAGATCAGAAATTTATGGATGAAGTTGTTACTATGCTGGGATTGGAAGATAAGCTGAAAAGTATGCCAAATAATCTTTCAGGTGGTCAGCAGCAGAGAGTGGCGATTGCAAGAGCCTTGGTTGCTAAACCTGCAATTGTGTTGGCCGATGAACCTACAGGTAACCTTGACTCTAAAACTAGTGCGGATGTTTTAGGACTGCTTCAGAGAACCAGTAGAGAGTTCGATCAGACATTGGTAATGATTACACATAACAATGCTATTGCACAGCTTGCTGATCGCATTGTGAGGATTGAAGATGGAAAAATAGTAGGATAGGGGTTGATTTATATGACGTTACCTTTTGAAAATGATACAACAGAAATAATTCGTAAAATCGTTTCTGCACAATTAAAACATGATAAATTAAAAAAATATCTCTCTATTTTTGCAATTTCTCTTGCGACATTTTTAATGACAGCAGTATTATTGCTCGTTTCAGGGATCATAGAAGTGAATACAAATGGTGGAAACAGTATTACAGGTTCTTATCATGCCCTTGTTTCTGGTCTTACAAAACAACAATATGAAAAATTATCTGCGGATGAACGAATAGAAAAATTAGGATTTAATGCATTAATAAAAAGTGCTTCTTACGATGGTTTACAATTAAATATTTCTTGTTCCAATGAAGATAGTTTCTGTTGGCTGTTCAGCTGATATTAATTGCATATACAACGGGAAATTTGAAAAAGCAATCTCTTGTTGACCAAATCAGAACAATGGAATAAAACGAATTGGAGCAGGGAAACTTGATCCAATTATATAATAAACTACAATATTTTTTGAAATTAGGACATTTCTGTGACATTTGTATTTTACAATATGACTATAGAAAGTAGGTGTCGTTATGAAAAAGAATCATGAGGTTGTTGGAGTGGTTATTGACGCAATTCAACAAAATGATACGCTGAAATTTTTATCAGCCATATTAGAATGTACAATTAAAGATTTTGATAAGATAACTTACAATGAAAACAGCACAGTAGAAGACTATCTGTCTACCTTTCCCATATTTCAAAATGATGTATTTTCGATGCAGGCAATGTTAGAACTTGCAGGTTTGAAAGGAACAGAAAACCATTCTATCAAAGAGTTGACAATTGGTGAGAAAAAATTACTGCTATTGATAACTCTTATTGTTGATACATCAAAACAATATTTGCTTCAAAATTTATTTCAGAATATGCAGGAGCCAGAAGTGAAATGTGCCACTGAATTATTAAAAGAAATGTCAACATATACGGATATTATTTTGGTTAGTTCATCAACGTATGGATATGAAATATGTGACAGGATGATTTACTGGCCGGATGATCATAGAATAGATGATGGCGAATACCATATTTCACGAAATAAGATTAAAGAAATGTGTATCATGCCCGCCTTTATTATGAAGGAAATAATAAAAGTGATAAAAGAAAACCAAACGACAGATATAGCAATACCACTTTGGAGGGTAGTGCCAGGAGAATATGAAGAATACGCATATCAGATTCCAATGCAGATAAGGAAAGATTTGATTATCCATATATATCACACAGACCTTTCCGATACGGTGATGTTTATTGGATTATGGAACATCAATTACAGGAATTGGAAGTAAATGGGAATAGGTGCTTTGAAGAAGCTCATTTTATACCGGACGAAGCAATAATTCATGTGAAGTGCAGCGAGTATTTCTTCAGGTGTTGTAAAGAAGCAAAAAGGATTTTTTACGACTATGCAAAAAATTATGTGGAGGAACTGATATGCTAAGAATTGTAATATGCGAAACATACTGATGGAGGTGTGAAGAGACACAGAATTATAATAATTGCGAATGAAAACGAATTGACATGGGAAAGTCTGGGCTTTTTGAAGCAACAGGCAGAGATTTATCAAGCAACAGGAATCCAGGATGCTCTTTCACATCTTTCAGTTTGTTCTTATCACTTGATTTTGATTGCATTACAACAAGAACCGGAAGCAATATGTCAGTTTGTAGAAACAATCCGAAAGCTAGTGATAACCCCTATGATTGTCTTATTATCTGAACATGCTGAAATAAGAAGTAAAATCATTCACTTAGGGGCAGATGCGGTATTGATACAACCATGTGCAGCAGAAGAAATCGGTTTGCAGGTGTATGCATTGATTCGCCGTTACACAGAATGGAAGTCGGAAAGAAAAGAAGAAAATCCGATACTGGTTGGGAAACTGGAAATTTTTCCATTTCAAAGAAATGTGAAATGGGATCATAAAATAGTCCCGGTTGTAAAAAGAGAGTTTGATTTCCTTTATCTTTTAGCATCTACACCGGGAAGAGTATATACATATAGCCAGATTTATCAACTGGTATGGCAGGAGTACCCACATGGGGACATTACAAATATTATTTACTGCATGGTACATCGCCTGAAACAGAAATTGAAAAAAGTAGATGTAAATGCAGAATATATAATCAGTAGTGTAAAAGGGATAGGATATTGTTTAAAAGTATAGAAAGAATCATAAAAGGCAGGTTTCTAAAAATGGAACTTGCTTTTTATATGAGAAGATTTGGTTGTAACTGTATATAAAAGAGAAATGACAGAAAAACTGACAGTTACTTGACAGACAACTGACAGTCTGCTGACAGATTGATTTTGTATACTACTTCTTTATGAGAAAAATGGAACTCGTACCATGACATAAAGGAGCAGTGTATGTGCCAGCAAGAACTACAAAAGATAACGTAACTTCATATCGAGCGTTTGGTGGTGTCGCAATTCAAAACAGGATTGCGGCATCTTTCTTTTTGTGGGAGAAAATTCGGGCAGTACAGCCTGTTTCTTGTGTAAATGCAAGATCACCGCCACTCCGATTTGATTTCAAAAAAATCAGATCGGAGGTAAAGAAAGGTGATATTTCATAAAGCGAGTGAAGAACGGAAATGGAAACAATGGAAGGAACAGGAAGAACGGATTTTACGGGAATCCGGTGTAAGTGAGGGTGTGATTCAAAGACTTCGGGAACTGGATTGGCAGGATTTTAATACAGAACGAAGATATTGGGAACATTTTTCACCAAATCAGGAAGAGCTATATACCAAAGAGCTGGAAGAGCAATCTCCGGTGGCACTCACAATCCAACAGTTACTTGACAGCGTGGAAAATGAACAACTGCTGCAGATTCTTCTGGAATCAGATAAAAAAACCTTGCAGATTTTATTGCTGAAGATGTGGGGATTTTCTATCCGGGAGATTGCAGAGCAGACAGGTATCCCGGAAAAGACGATTTACACACGAATGGATCGTCTGAAGAAAAAAATTAAAAAATTTTTGAAAGGGTGAAGAAAAAAGGCGGTTTTCATCGGCTCTATATATGAAAGGGGTAATATGCCCTCGTTCCTTGACAACCGCATACCAGCATTACAGGTACGTTCCCAAAGATAGAAGCGTGACAGCATAAGCGCCAGGACGGATGGGGACAAGCACTGCAGGATTGTTATGACAAGGTCTGTACCAAGACTAGGGCAGATCATTTCGTGAGAAAACTGTCAGTGCCTGTTCGTATTCTGAGCGAGTCCTTATAGCTGTGAATGGACTTTCGCAGGTCTTTCGCCAGGATCATCTGCGGGGGATAATGATACGAATTTCTTCCCACAAGGAAGAGGATGGACTCCAAGTTGTAATCAGCAAGACTTTCAGAAAATCTGCGAGCGATGCGAAGCGAAGCATCCGCCTGTAATGTTCCCAGCCATAGATGTGGTGCGGCAGCCGGGGAGTCGAGGACAAATACGGTGCTAAAGAAAAAACGATAAGAAATCAAAAAAGAGTGTGTCGTTGATATCAGATATATGCGGCTGTGGGAGATCCTACAGCCGTATCCTTGTGGTATTAACGTCATGCGGAAAGAAGAAGCAATATGTTTTATAAAGTTGAATATCAAAAGAGGGCGCATCAGGAGGTGGAGAAAATCTTCCGGGTGCTGCTTCCAGAACAGGGGCTGGCAGTCAGGGAAGAACAGATCCGTTTGTGCCATGAAATGTTAGATACCTTGCTGGGAGAAAGAATTGCGTTGTGTGACGCAGGGGTAGGAATTGGCAAGACCTATGCCTATCTGGTGGCCGGCATCGTGTTCAGTCGGAGCCGCGCCGCCAGGGGGCTGGCAAATCAACCAGTGCTCATTTCCACCTCCAGCATCGCCTTGCAGAACGCGGTGCTGGAGGAATACCTGCCCTTTCTCTCCTCTGTGCTGATAGAGGATCAGATGACAAGGAACCCCATCCGGGCGGTGCTTCGAAAGGGGAAAAGCCACTATGTGTGCGACGAGCGTCTGAAGCGGCGCCTGCAGGCGGTGGATCTGACACGGAAAAGCCCGCGGG
>OHRG01001147.1_pt1 | contig 14000 bp, 14 predicted proteins | sample 1578351 | NCBI WGS metagenome assembly OHRG01 (sample SAMEA3879599, study PRJEB24766) | human gut metagenome | biome: human-associated habitat; feature: feces | place: USA | collected 1985/1987
TACCTCCACGATACGCGAATGAATCGGTGTATTGATGATTTCTTCAAAGGCAGGTACAACCTTACCCGACGCACTCACACTCACCTCAAGCGTTCCCCGAGTCACTTCCGAAAAAACAAGGGCACTTTCTTTCACACTACTGCGCATCCATGAAAAAAGCCCAACCAACAATATCACGCATCCGGCACCAATGCCTCCATAACGTATAAGCCTCTTATTGCGTACCCTTCTTTGTTCTTCTTTTGATATTTCTCTATCCATATTTTTATCTATCATCACACTTTCCCAGAACAACATCCATGCCAAGAACATAAACAGCTGATATCCAACAACAAGCCATTTTCAAAAGGTGTCCACTATCGAACACTATGTCCGGTTTTAAACACATACCATCCGTTTTTCGCGAGAAATATTACCGAACCGTTGCACATTTCAGGAACTCTCTCTACCTTTAAATTTGGAAAGGAATAGGAATATGAACGAGCAGGTAATACAAAAACTAAAGATACTGACGGAATCCGCCAAATACGATGTATCATGCGCTTCCAGCGGTACTTCCCGAAAAAATACCAAAGGAGGGGTAGGAAATACTGTGGGCGGATGGGGCATCTGCCACAGTTTTTCGGAAGACGGACGCTGTATCTCCCTGCTCAAAATCATGCTGACCAACTACTGCATTTACGATTGCGCCTACTGCATCAACCGGGTAAGCAACGACATTCCGAGAGCCACGCTTTCTGTGACGGAACTGGTGGAACTGACCATGGAATTCTATCGAAGAAACTATATTGAAGGACTGTTCCTCAGCTCAGGAGTGGTGCGCAACCCCGACTACACCATGGAGCGCCTGGTCCGAGTGGCCAAAGACTTGCGAATGGTACACCGTTTCAACGGCTATATCCACCTGAAAAGTATCCCTGGCGCCAGTGAGGAACTGGTACAGGAAGCCGGATTGTATGCCGACCGTCTCAGTGTCAATCTGGAAATTCCAACCGAAAAAAATTTAAAACTACTGGCTCCCGAAAAAGACCACCAGAGTGTGTATCTCCCGATGAAATACATTCAGCAAGGGATTCTGATGCATCAGGAAGACCGGAAACACTACCGTCACGCACCTCGTTTCGCCCCCGGTGGACAAAGCACACAGATGATTGTCGGCGCCACTCCTGAAACCGACAAGGATATCTTACGAGTTTCTTCTTCGCTCTACGAACAACCCACCATGAAGCGAGTATATTATTCGGGCTACATTTCAGTCAACACCTACGACAAGCGACTGCCGACCTTGAAGCAACCTCCCCTGGTCCGAGAGAACCGACTCTACCAAGCCGACTGGCTGTTGCGTTTCTACCAGTTCAAGGTGGACGAGATAGTGGACGACCAGACTCCCAACCTGGATCTAGACATCGACCCGAAACTAGCCTGGGCCCTCCGCCATCCGGAATTTTTCCCTGTGAACATACAAACCGCCGATTACGAAGCTATCCTGCGCGTGCCGGGCATTGGGGTAAAATCTGCCCGCCTGATTGTGACTTCCCGCCGTTTCTCGCGCATCGGCTTCTATGAACTGAAAAAGATGGGAGCCGTGATGAAAAAAGCTAAATACTTCATCACCTGCAATGAACTGCCCGACAAGACTATCCACGAACTGGGGGCAGCCGGTGTACGAAGACTGTTGCTCCCTACTCCCCGCAAAAAGACAGACGAACGTCAATTAAGTTTCGACTTCACAGAAACAGAGGAAGCTGCCCCCACACACAAGTGAAAGCAGCTTCTTTCTTATTATTCCTATCCTGCATCTTCAACGGATGGACACTTCCATCACTGGTTGTTCCTTTACGGTATCCAATGGTACCGCTCTGTATTTGACGCGCTGGAAATCAATCTTGTTCAAGTCAATGCTGCGGATAGATGCATTATACATCGTACGGAAATAAATCATCCGATGCCGCATGTCCGTAGCCGAAGTCCACTGGGTCGCACTTGGGATATTGGCCGGAATCTTTCCTCCCTGAAACTCAATACCTACCGGAATATCGAAATTGTTCAGAATCTGAAATCCCTGAAGCACCGTCTGATGGGCATTTTCCTGCTGAGGAGCCGTAGTCTGATAAAAGGCAGCCCGCACAAAACGGGAAGGAGGAGTCACATCGCCCGGTATTCCCAGGAAACCGCTTCCTGCACCAAAAGAACGTAAGGTAATCTTCCCAAACTCCTGAGGTTGTGCACTACCCGCATAGAGATTCACATAATTATTCAATTTGGTCAACTGCCATTCAAAGCCCGGAGAATTGGTCAATACACCCAATTCGTTTTCATAAAAATGTAACTGTCCGTCCACAATCTCCAGCACTACCTGTCGTCCCGATACATCGGCAAACCGCCAGTGTACAGTGGACGCTCGTGGGTCAATGGCTACCACATGCACCTCTTTCAGGCTTTCCATCACCTCGTCCACAGTCTGGCAATTCCCCAAGACCCAAGCTACCAGCTGCAAATCGGCAATGGAAGAGGATTTCCATTCAGCCTTATAAGTCTCATATTTTCCATAGTTCGGAAAATAGAACAAACCGGCAGAAAGTCCTTTCTCGTTCAGTCCTTCGGCCACAAATTCTTTCTGTTCCACCGAAAGGCCTACGTAACCATATTTTGCCGTAAATTTCATGCCATCCTGCCCACCGGGTACATACGACTGTGCCGTATAGCCACGCGGAACCACTACATAGCAGCTGTTCAAATCACTTCCGCCCCATTCAATGGTACGGGCCAGAATGCGCGTACTGTCTTTTGCCGTCAAGGTAATACCGGTACAAGCCTGCGAAGGCTGCGACTGGAAGACGGCCACTGTGGCCATCAGTCCCAAAAGCATAGATTTGTAATTCATCATTCACTCGATTTTTAGTATACAACAAAAAACGTCTGATTTTGTTTCGGTTTATCGTTTTTTACTACTTTTGTTCTCCGAAAGCTTTTTTCAAAGATAGAAAATTTTCCATTAAAAACCATGATTATTTTTCAATATGATGCTACATTCGAAGGTCTGCTCACTGCCTTGTTCGACGCCTACTTCCACCGGACTTTCCCCGACGTCCTGCTTTCCGAGAAAGAGCCGCTTCCCCTCTTCTATGAAGAATGCCACACCGTAGTCACCGACATGGTCAAAGCGGAACGGGTATGGAAACTGCTTTCCCGGAAACTTTCCCGGAGTGCCCTGTCCTGCCTCACTTACTGCTGGCTTTCCGAAACACCGGAGGCCCCGATACTCCTTTTCCGCTATATGAGAAAAGTGACGGATGCTTCCCGTTCCATCGAACAAAATTTTGCTGACCCGGATGTACTCGGAGTATATCAGCTAAGCAAGAAAGTGGCAGGCGAACGGATGCGGGTACTCCAATTCATGCGTTTTCAAAAGACAGCCGACCAAACTTATTTCGGTATCATGGAACCAATATACAATGTGTATCCACTGACCATCCAGCATTTTCAAGACCGTTTTGCCGACCAAGCATGGATTATTTACGACGCCCGCCGCCGATACGGATACTATTACGACCTGAAAGAAGTAAATGAAATTACATTTGAAAACTCACAAGCCGATTTCCTGCGCCACGGAAAACTGCAGGATGAACTCCTGGATAAAAACGAAAAGCTTTTCCAAGAGGGATGGAAAAGCTATTTTCACAGTGTCTGTATTCAGTCCCGACTCAACCCCATAAAGCACAAAAAGGATATGCCGGTCCGTTTTTGGAAATACCTTACAGAAAAAGATTAGGCAAACGGAAATAAATCATCCGGATATCCGATATCCACCAGAAAAAGGGCATGCCCCGGTACGGAGGTCCCCGCGCTGCAGCGGTTCTTCTCTTCTATCACTTTCCGGATTGCTGCCCTTTTTTCTTCGCTTACATATCCATCATTCAGATAGCGGGATACCGTCGCCCTGGAAACACCGGCCAGTTCTGCAATTTCATTGATATTCATAATGCCTCTGCCTCACGTGCGTTCAACCTGAACCTGTCTTACGCCTTTTTCTTAATGTCCATGTGGTTTCTGTCTCATTTTCTCTTCTTCTGCATGCAGATCCTCATTCAGGAAATCAATCAGAACGATCAGAAACGGCAGCAGAGTGATCCAGATTGCCTTCCCGGAATAAATATTGCAGGCAACCGTTCCAAACACCACACCTAATAAGAAATATACCACCATCATGCAATGTTTGCCCCATTTTTCTCGATGTTTTTTATCTTTTTTCCGAAAATGCTGGATTTCTTTTGCCAGTCCCACACCGACCTGGCGGATATGGTTTGTCGCAAAAGTTGTCGCCATCGGCGTTCCCTCTGCCTGACGAAACGTATTGTACTGCATGGAAGCAATAAAGTTGACCGCAACCTGTGAGATCTGCACCGGTGCGGATTCCGGTACAAGTCCAAGCACCAGAACGGTTGCCATTTCAACTGCAATCAGAAGGGTGTCCCAGCGGATTTTCAGATGATACTTGACTGGGTTCGGCAGCAGTTCTGAGATAAATGCACCTGCCATATACGCGGAAATCGGGAACAGGTAGTAGGCTGCCGTTTCCCATTCTGCCTGACCGATCGCCAGTCCAAGCAGCACCAGATTCCCTGTCTGAGCATTACAGAATACTTTCCCGCGTAACAAAAAGGTATACGCACCAAAAAATCCTGCGATTGCAATCAGGGTATAATACACTCGGTTTCTTTCACATTCCAGATAATTTTCTGTGTTTTCCAATGTTGCTCCTCCTTTGGGGAAGTGTTATAATAAGACGAATAGTTACATTCTATCTTATAAATCGTTTTCTTTCAACCGGAAACTGCGTTATTCTTGATTTTCACATGGTAAGCGTTATAATATCAGATGTCGGAATTGTGCAAAGTACTTCGCAGGCATCCTTTTCAGGAAGCAAAATTCTGAAATCAAAAATCTGAAACAATCTCTGTACAGAAGGGAGTCTTTCTTTATGAAAAAACTAATTGCAGATATGCACATGCACACCCTTGTCAGCGGACATGCATACGGAACGATACGCGAAATGGCTGCCACTGCAGGTGAAAAAAATCTGAAACTGATCGGGATCACAGAACACGCACCCGGCATTCCGGGAACGGTCGATCCTTTTTATTATCTGAATCTCACAGTCATCCCTCGCGTGCTTTCAAATGTACAGATCCTGCACGGATGTGAGATCAATGTTTTAAATGGCGGAAAACTGTCTCTGGAACAGAAATATATTGATTTTCTGGATTATGCAATCGTCGGAATCCACAAAGACTGTTATACTGATGAAGGAAAAGAAAAGAACACCGACAACTTGATCGCATGCATGAAAAATGAGAAAGTACATTTTGTCTCTCACCCGGATGATGATCATACACCACTTGACTATGAACGTCTCGTTTCAACTGCCAAACAGTACCGGGTCGCTCTGGAAGTCAACAACAGTTCGCTGGTCAAAAAAGACCGCCGTCTGAATTGCTATGAAAATTATCGGAAGATGCTGAAACTCTGTGAGCAGCAGCAAGTTCCGATTATTATAAGCTCCGATGCCCATGATCCGAGCTGGGTAGGACGTTTTGATCTCGCCGTCAAACTTCTGGAAGAACTGCAGTTTGATGAGTCTTTGATCTTAACAAATGATATAGAAAAACTGAGAGCATTTATCGGCGTATAAGCTCTGATTATTTTTTGCCCGCAACAGCGGGCATTTTTTAAGAATGTTACTTTACGGTAATTTTACACGTTTTTTTCAGGCTGCCGGCTTTTATCGTAATCGTCGCTTTTCCCTTTTTCTTTGCTTTTACAACACCTTTTCCATTTACGGATGCAACCTTTTTATCAGAGGATTTATATGTAAGTTTTGCCACATTCTTTGGCATTGCCTTTGCTTTGATGCTCCATTTTTTGCCTTTTTTCAGGGTTTTCTTTTTCGGTACACCCGTAATCTTTTTTACCCGGACTTTGGCATCCCCGGTCACCTGGATTGTTCTGGACTCTTCGAAAACACCGCATTTTGCTGTAATTTTGGCTGTTCCTGCACTCACACCGGTAACTACACCTTTTTCATCTACAGCTGCCACTTTCGGATTGGAAGAACTCCACTCTACTGTGTCCTCAAAAGAGAGTTTGTGTGTGCGTGACTGATAGAACCCCGAGCCTCTGTAATTTGCATAAAATTTTGCCTGCACCGTTTTGGAAGAGGCCAGTTTCTCTTTAAAAGGCTCCATGTATGCCTTTACATCCTGGTTCTGAACCTGGATTTTCTGCACTTTATTCTTTACTGCTTTTGCCTGTCCTTCATCCAGTCCTGTTTCAAAACTGAACTCCCCGGATGTCGTATTTTTGAAATCTGCATCCGGGCAAATGAAGGTTGCAAGTCCAACATAAAGATTGTTCGGATTGATCATCGATGTATAATGGCCTGTCACTCCACCGGTCTGTTTTACCCAGTCCTGCTTTTCACCGTACCACTGATCGATTACGGTAATCATATCATTGCTGTTATTCCATGCCAGAACTTCTCCCCAGCTCTTCACCCCATTTGGTGATGCCTGTGAAAAACACATCGTTGCATTTGGTCTTTGATGATCCATATACACAGATGCTTCTGCTGCCCGGACTCTTGCGATATATTCCAGATCAGAAGACCATTTGACCGGTACATAATCTGACATCGTAAGCTTTCGGTTGGGATCACGCGGATCCTGAATGCCCTGTTTACACGCCTCTTTTCGGATCTCATTGATCCGTTTCAATGCCGCATCTGCACTTGCCAGATAGCTGCCTTTCAGTCCAACCAGAACACAGTTCTCCTCCACGGAATCCGTCTCTGCAAGCGTATGATCCTGAAGTGTTTCCACTGCCGGCATCTCCGAGATCTCCTGCTGCATCTCCGAAGCAAATGCAGGAACAGCTGCCGTTCCTGCCAGTACCGACACACTGAGTACTAATGCGATCCATTTCCTTTTCATCTCTTTCGTACCTCCTTGAGCTTTTTTGTTAAATATCTTTGTGAAACAGTGTACTGAAAGCATTTGTTCTTTTTGCAATACCTGATATCTTTATTCGTTCCACAGAAAACAGAAAATTTTGTAAGAAGACCGGTAGGAACATTTTCCATATCCTGCCGGTCTTCTTATAATATCATATTCAACTATGTGATGATCTTATATCTTATTCTTCACCCAGATAATACTTTCCATAAGCATCTGCTGCTTTAATTGCTGCAAATACAGTTTCCGGCGTCACTTCAAAAGGCATATTGTGAAGTGTATCATTTTCCGCACAGGCGGTCTTTGCAACTTCCATCAGCTGCTCATCTGTCACATTGCCGGCACCAAGTTCTGCCAGGGTAACAGGCAGTCCGACTTCGATGCACCACAAAATGATATCTTCCAGTTCTTCTTCCGGAACGTTTTCCAGTACCAGCTGAGTAAGTGTTCCAAATGCAACTTTTTCTCCATGATACATATGGTGGCATTCTTCCAGTACTGTAAATCCATTGTGGATCGCATGTGCTCCCGCAAGTCCGGCACTTTCAAATCCGATACCGGAAAGGAGCGTGTTCGCTTCGATCACTTTTTCGACTGCCGGTGTACATACACCTGCTTCCAGTGCAATTTTGGCTTTTACGCCTTCTTCCATCAGCGTATCAAAGCAAAGTTTTGCAAGTGCCATCGCTGCTTCCGTTGTCTTTCCGCCTGCACAGGAAGTTGCACCGCTGCGTTTGCATGCTCTCGCCTCAAAGTAAGTTGCAAGTGCATCTCCCATACCGGCTACTGTAAGGCGTACCGGTGATTTTGTGATAATATCGGTGTCCATCAGAACCAGATTCGGATTGGCCGGAAGGAACAGATATTTTTCAAAGATACCTTCTTCTGTATAAACAACGGACAGTGCACTGCACGGTGCATCAGTTGATGCGATCGTCGGGCAGATAAATACCGGTGTGCCTGCATAATATGCAACTGCTTTCGCTGTATCAAAGATCTTGCCTCCGCCAATACCGATCACAAGATCACACTGATTTTCTTTTACAATATTTACCAGACGGTCGATTTCACTGTTGCAACATTCTCCGTTAAAATAATCAAAAACCACTTCACATGTACTTTCTGCAAAGCTGTCTTCGATCATTTTTCCGATTCTCTTATAACCGCCTTTGCTGATCAGAACCAGTGCTCTTTTTCCGCAGTTTGACGCATAAGTTCCGATTTTTTTCATTTCCCCTGCACCCTGTAAATATTTAGACGGGCTAATTAAAATTTTTGCCATTTTTAACACTCCTTTTCTTTTTGTCCTCAAAAGTCGTTATCCGCATCTGGCTTTTGCGTTTGGATTCTTTTGTAATGGAATCTGTCTCTATTATAATAATTGCATTGTACATTTTCAAGCCCAAACTTCCTTGAACGCATCGGCCAGATTGCCGTCAATATATCTGCTGAATTTTTATGCTTTTTTCCAAAAAAACAGAAAAATATTTTGGAATTCTTGTTTTTAAGGCTGGTATACGAATTTTTTTCTGTACATATATTCGTAAAAGTGTTAGATTTATAATTATACATTATCTAAGAAAGGATTACTATCATGCTTCAGACAATCGAATCCATCAACAATGCCGTTAATAACTTCATCTGGGGGGTCCCGGCGATGATCTGCATTATCGGTGTCGGGCTTTATCTAAGCCTGCGGACCGGATTTATCCAGATTCGCAAATTCCCTTATGCACTGAAAACCACGCTCGGAAGAATTTTCAAAAAGAAGGAAGCTTCTGACGGCTCCATGACTCCTTTCCAGGCTGTCTGTACGGCCCTCGCCGGAACGGTCGGTACCGGAAATATCGCCGGTGTCGCCGGTGCGATCGCAATCGGCGGTCCGGGTGCCGTGTTCTGGATGTGGATCTCCGCAATCCTTGGAATGTGCACGAAATTCACTGAGGTCACACTTGCCGTTCATTTCCGCGAACGAAATAAAAAGGGTGATTATGTCGGCGGTCCGATGTACTACATCAAAAACGGACTGAGCAAGAAATGGCAGATCCTTGCAATTCTTTATTCCGCCTTCGGTGTACTGACCGTTTTCGGTACCGGAAATGCCACACAGGTAAATACAATCACTACTGCGATCGACACTGCTCTGATCAATTTCAACATCATTCCGGAATCTGCATCCAAAACGCTGAATCTGGTTCTTGGTATTGTGATCATGCTTCTTGTCGGTATGGTTCTGCTTGGCGGTATCAAACGAATCGGAAGTGTCTCCGAAAAACTGGTTCCGTTCATGGCACTGTTGTACATCGTTCTTGCAATCGGTGTGGTTGTACTGAATTTTGAGAGAGTTCCTGCTGTATTCCATGATATCGTTTACGGAGCTTTTAACCCGGCTGCCGTCACCGGCGGTGTGATCGGAAGTTTCTTCCTCAGCCTGAAAAAAGGTGTATCCCGCGGTATCTTTTCCAATGAAGCAGGTCTTGGTACCGGTTCTATCGCCCATGCCTGTGCTGATACCAGCAAACCGGTAAAACAGGGTATGTTCGGTATTTTCGAAGTATTTGCCGACACGATCGTTATCTGTACTCTGACTGCCCTTGTCATTCTGGTAAGCGGTGTTCCGGTCAACTACGGAGCTGCCGCAGGTGCCGAGCTGACAATCTCCGGATTCACTTCTACCTACGGAAACTGGATATCTGTTTTTACCGCAGTTGCCATGTGCTGTTTTGCTTTCTCAACGATCATCGGCTGGGGACTTTACGGTGCACGCTGTATTGAATTCCTGTTTTCCGAGAAAGTAGTAAAACCGTTTATGATCGCCTATTCACTGGTAGCTATCATCGGAGCAACGGTCGATCTCGGACTTCTCTGGAGCATCGCCGAGACCTTCAACGGACTTATGGCAATCCCGAACCTGATCGGTATCTTCCTTCTTTCCGGAACTGCCATCGCTCTGACAAAAGAATATTTTGCGAAAAAATAATTTCATAAAAAAAGATCTCATGCAATCCTTATTCAAAAGAATTGTATGAGGTCTTTTTTATATGGTTCTTCTTACAGTCGCCTACAATCCTGCAAAAAACAGCTCGTAAAGGTCATCTTCCCCTTCCAGCATCGGAGAATTCTCGCCGCCCCCGTTTGTGCTTCGCCGCATGGCTGCATAAGCCTCTTCCCCTGCCGTGATCAGATCCATATCATAAATCTCATATCCAAGTTTCCTGCATTTGCTGCAAAATGCCGCAAATGGCTGTGATGCTTTCTTCGTTGCCAGAAGCTCTACTCTCAGCTTCGGATCATGTAAAGCTTTCGTTCCTCGTTTCAGTCGTTCATCATCTATCACCCAGCCTTTGATGGTGTAGTCCTTGGTATCGCGTGTGACCTGACGAGAACCTTCGGTTTGAACTATCCGGAAATTCCGGATAGTTGCCTCCTCTGTCAGCTCACCATCCTCATAGATCTTCTGGATGTGCTCATTGATTGTCCGAACATCCACATCATAGAGAGCCGACATCATCTTCTGGGTCAGCCAGATATTCTCATCCTCATAGCGCATTTCCATGCTCTCTGTACTGTCACCGGTAGCGGCCACAAAGGTCAGGTATTCCGCTGCGCTGGATCGGATCGCCTGTTCTTGTTTATCGTTCCGCACTGCAACGCCTTCTTTCTTCTGTATCAATTCCATATTGGGCCAGCAGTTTCCGAGCTTCGGCTTCTCCCTCCGGTGTGATGAGGGCGGGATAGGTTCGCCCGGCAGCGTTGATCAGCCCTTCCTCTGAAAGTTTGTTCAGCAGGTCGTGATCATAGCCCTTCCAGCATCGGCGGACAAGGGGATACTTTTCCAGTTCCTTTTTCTTGACCGCCCGCATTTCCGGTGTATCCCGTTCCTCCCAGGAGGTCAGGTACATCAGCATGAGGGTCAATTCCCGAATGGTTTTCTTCTGTTTTTCCGGCATTAGCCTGTCCTCCAATCTTTTTGACTTACTACCATCATATCACAGGACGGGCTGTTCGTCTATTCCACAATCATTCCGGGATATACATCGGACCACTCCGTATGCGTCATTACTCCGCTGCTGGGAGCGCAGTGGGCGAGAACGCAGTCCGCTGTCCAGTTGACCCATTCCGAGTTCACCAGAGCCTCTTGGTATTCCTCAGTCCAGCCACGGACTGTATTATGGACTTATTACATCATCATTCCTGTACATATTTCTTCGCCTGTTTCATCTTCCGCACCCATCATTCCTATAAAAGAGGACTCCATATACTCGTCATAAGCCCGTGCGTATCTCTCGTACTTCTCACCGCCGGTTTCTTTCAGAACGGTTTCATCAAATGTCCATAAAGGGTAGGAGCAGAACCCACTTTCTTTGTAGAGCCCAGTATCTTTAGCAAATCCACGATTGAGCAGCTGCGGCGCAAAGGGACAGTTGTTTATATCGACATATGCACTGTTTTTCAAGCCAATAAATTCTTCAAAAGATTTTGTAAGAATAGCGAACTGTTCTTTCTCATCTGCTCCTTGGATAGGCATATCAAGAACAATCGCAAGGCCAGGCAGTTCTTTGCCCATAAAATCATAAACCGTGTACAATTCCACCCTCGGCTCCAATATAACGGGCGTCTCAAAATAATCTTTAATTTCAAATGTCATTTTTTCCTCCTGATAACAAAATATCACCTATGCTCTACCATATATGTAAAATCGCTTTTTCCCTTTGTGTAGCCTATCTCTTTGCTCATTTGGCGTCTTCCACTCCGTTCAGAATAAAAGACCAGGGAATGCTGGTTACCCACTCCCTGATCCATTGCGATTAAAAACCCAGTTCAGATATCTTTTCCCACTGGAGGATGTATTTCTGATCTATGATTCGATTCTCATGGTAATGGCCGAAAAACCAGTAGGCGAATTTACACCGCTGGCTGACCATTTCAAGAAAGTCCGTCAGTTCATCCGTTCCATAGGATGGATTGATCTCCTGCACCACACCGCTGGGAGCGCAGTGGGTGAGAACACAGTCTACCGTCCAGTTGACCCGTTCCAAGTTTGCCAGGGCTTCTTGGTACTCCTCCAAGCTGGGCATCTCCTCCTCCCACCAGCTCACGCCTTTGACCCGGAACATGGACCGCATCCGGCGCATCAGCCAATACTGGCGCTCGAAGTCCGGAGCGGCGGGATCAAGGATTCCATCCTGAATATCATGGGAGGCCGCACCGCCCATTGTGAACCAGGCGAGGCCGCCGAAGTCGAAGACCTGTCCCCGCATAAGGTGCAGGACATGCTCCCGCACAACATGGACCCGTCCGCCATTCCATTCTTTTTCTGGTAGAGTGTTCAGCAAGTCAAAATTCTCATGGTTCCCATCCACGAACAGGGTGGTGAAGGGCTTCTTGTTCAGCCAGTCCAACCAATATTGATCTTTCTGGCTTCCATCCCACAGTCCTCCAAAATCACCCGCGATGACCACATAGTCCCCCCGGCTCATCTCCTTCTGCTGTGGGAAGTATTTGCTCCCAAAGCGTTGGAAGTCGCCGTGAGTATCACCCGTAATATAAATTGCCATTCCATCGCACCTCGATTTACAGGGTCATTTGCTGCTGCCCTGGCAGTGGGGAGCTAATTTCTGCATCGGTTGCCGTGCGGACACCAGGACCGTTCCTGGTTTTCGTTGTCACCAGCAGGCCATCTTGAACAAGCTGCTCCATCAGTTCGCCCACGAAGCGGTTGGCAAGATTATGCTTGCCTTCTTTATCACAGAGCCTGTGTACAGAGAACTTTTGAGCGACATTTAAAGCAACCGGGCCTGTGATATACAGGTTTTTCCGTTTTGTCCGGCACCGTTCCAGAATTTCATGTGTGATCTCCTCGCGCTTGGTCTCCAACTGTGCCAGATATTCCTCATCGGTAATATCCCAATACCTCTCGTAGCAGTCGAAGCCATAGCAGCAGAACGATTTCGCATCCTTCAGTAGTTCTTGGATGGCTGGGATCTCGTCCATCTCTATAATACCACTAAAGTTCATCGGATGCAGTATAACTCCTGCCAGCCTTTCGTAACGGTATCAGATGTGCTGTCCCCACCGGGCTGTAGATCCCAGCCCGCACTCTGGAACAGGCTGCGGCTTTCTTCATGAAATTTGGCGGCGTCAGTCTCAGCCGGCCAGCCGGAATCGAACTGATAGCGGCTGCGAATCCGGAAGTAAACTTTTCGGTACTCCACTCTTGCTTCACCTCGTTTTCCTATTCCCAAGTGCTTTTTCAAACAATACCACAAGTAAGGCGGCAACATCTATTCACCAATACCAACAGAATAAATGTTCATAAATTGACCTATTCTACCGATATCCTTCCACCAGACCGACGCTGACCCCAAGCGCCCAGTCAATCTGTTTCATCTCGGAGGTGTCCAATGCTCCAACGCGCTCTCTGAGCCTGGACTTATCAATAGTGCGAAGTTGCTCCAAGAGGATAACGGAACCACAGCTCAATCCATTCGCTTGCCTATTCAAACAAACATGTGTAGGCAGCCGCGGTTTTCCCATCTTGCTGGTGATGGGGGCTGCGATCACTGTGGGGCTGTGGCGGTTGCCTACATTGTTCTGCAGAATGAGTACCGGACGGATACCACCTTGCTCAGACCCGATGACTGGCCGCAGGTCAGCATAGTAAATGTCACCACGGCTGATTTCCTGTCTGCAATATGTTTTCACAGAATACACCTCCTCAGCATATTGGGCTTAATATCACAAAAATAGGGACCGCCTCCGCATCTCCCGCATCTGGTTGGAATGGCTGCTCATACGGCATGTTCCGGTCAGTAAACGGGTTTTGGACAGAAGCGATCCCCATAGCTTCTGATATTAAGACTTCACATTTGTGTTGTCTTCTGCTGCGCTCGTATTCGACACTACTTCCCCAGGCACCGGGCGGTCATACTGAACTGCGGCGGGCGCCGCACTCTGGGAATTTCACCCCTCCGAGGTTCTCTCCGAGCT
>OHRG01001148.1_pt1 | contig 13994 bp, 10 predicted proteins | sample 1578351 | NCBI WGS metagenome assembly OHRG01 (sample SAMEA3879599, study PRJEB24766) | human gut metagenome | biome: human-associated habitat; feature: feces | place: USA | collected 1985/1987
TAAAGGAGTTAGGGGTAAAGAAAATTATAGCTAAAGCAGTTACAAAAAGTCATGGAAAAGTTTTAGCTAAAATAGGTGCAAATAAAGTAATATATCCTGAAGAGTATATGGGAAGAAGAGTTGCTCAATTAGCTATGGAGCCAAATTTAGTAGAGCACTTAAGATTTTCAGCAGATTTCTTATTGTTAGAAGTAAAAGCTCCATCTATATTTTGGGGAAAAAGCATAATTGAATTAGATATTAGAAAAAAATATAATTCAAATGTAGTAGGAATAAAAAAAGAAGACCAAAGTTTCAATCCAAATCCACTGGCAACTACTGTAATAGAAAAAGGAGATGTTCTTTTAGTAATTACAGATAGTAAAACAGCAGATTTTTTTGAGAATTTAAAGTAGTTTTAGGAGGAGAAAATGCATAATTTTGATGTTATTGTAGTTGGAGCTGGACATGCAGGGTGTGAAGCAGCACTTAGTTCAGCTAGAATGGGAGCTAAAACAGCTATTTTTACAATTACATTAGATAATATAGGTGTGATGTCATGTAACCCATCAATTGGCGGACCAGCTAAATCTCACTTAGTAAAAGAGATAGATGCTTTAGGTGGAGAGATGGGAAGAAATATAGATAAAACTTTTGTTCAAATAAGAGTTTTAAATACTAAAAAAGGACCAGCAGTTAGAGCTTTAAGAGCTCAAGCAGATAAAGTAAAATATGCTAAAGAGATGAAAAAAACTCTTGAAAATTGCCCTAATCTTAGTACAATTCAAGGAATGGTAACTGATTTAGTAATAGAAGATGGAAAAGTTATAGGAGTAAAAATAAGAGAAGGTGTTGAGTATAGAGCTAAAATGGTAATTTTAGCAACAGGTACTTTCATGAGAGGATTAATCCATATAGGACAAAATCACTTTAGCGGTGGAAGAATGGGAGAGTTATCTTCTGATGATTTACCTTTATCTCTTGAAAAAGCTGGAATTAAATTGGGAAGATTTAAAACTGGGACACCATCAAGAATAGATGCCAGAACTATAGATTTTTCAAAGGTAGAGGAACAACCAGGAGATGAAGAGCTATTAAAGTTTTCAAGTAGAACAAGTGATGAAGAGATAAAAAATAGAGAACAAATCTCTTGTTATATAGCTCATACTAATGAAAAAGTTCATGAGATAATAAAAAGCAATAAACATAGATCTCCATTATTTAATGGAACAATTCAAGGAACAGGACCAAGATATTGTCCATCAATAGAAGATAAGGTATTTAGATATGAAGATAAAAATCAACACCATCTTTTCTTAGAGAGAGAAGGTAGTGAAACAAATGAGATATATTTAGGAGGATTATCTTCATCGTTACCAACAGATGTACAAGAGGGAATGTTAAAAAATATCTCTGGACTAGAAGATGCTCATATAATGAGATATGCTTATGCTATAGAATATGACTATATTCCACCTCAAGAGATAAAATATTCCTTAGAGAGTAGAACAGTAGAAAACCTTTTCTTAGCTGGACAGATAAATGGAACATCAGGTTATGAAGAGGCAGGAGCTCAAGGACTTATGGCTGGAATCAATGCAGTAAGAAAATTACAAGGTAAAGAGCCAGTAATTCTAGATAGAGCTGATTCATATATAGGAACTTTAATAGATGATTTAGTAACTAAAGGAACAAATGAACCTTATAGAATGTTTACAGCTAGAAGTGAGTATAGACTATTACTTAGAGAGGATAATGCTGACTTAAGACTTTCTAAGATAGGATATGAAATAGGACTATTACCAGAAGAAGAGTATAGAAGAGTACAAAAGAAAGAAAAAGATGTAGAAGAGATAAAAGAAGCAATAAAAGATAATACGACACTTATTTATTTAGAAAGTCCTTCATCAGCTGTATTTTCTATGCAAGATGTAGAAGCTATAGCCAAAATAGCTAAAGAGAGGGGTATAAAAACTGTTATAGATAATACTTGGGCTACTCCTTTATATCAAAGACCATTAGAAATAGGAATAGATTTAGAAGTACACTCTTGTTCGAAATATTTAGGAGGTCATAGTGATATAATATCAGGAGTAGTTATTGGAAAGGCTGAATTAATAGACTCTATATATCAAAATGAATATTTATTATATGGTGCAAAGATGGCTCCATTTGAAGCTTGGTTATTGATGAGAAGTTTAAGAACACTACCTATGAGAATGGAAAGACATCAAAGAAATGCTATGATGGTGGCAGAATTTTTAGAAAAACATCCAAGAATAAAGAAAGTAAATTATCCAGGATTAAAAAGTTTTCCTCAATATGAATTAGGAAAAAAACAGATGACAGGGTATAGTGGACTTATGAGTTTTGTAATAGATACTGATGATGTTCAAGAACTAAAAAACTTTGTAAATGGATTAAGTTTATTTAGTATAGGAGTTAGTTGGGGAGGTCACGAATCATTAATTCATGCTCCAGCAATAGCTTATTTAAGAGAGATGACACCAGAGCAATTTAAAGCAACAGGATTATCTTTAGGAGTAATTAGAATTTCAGTTGGGTTAGAAGATCCTAATGACTTAATAGAAGATTTAAGAAGTGCATTAGATAATATGTAATATATATTTGGGACTGTTTTATAACAGTCCCAAAATATTAAAATTAAATAATTTTTCTATCTATCATTTTTCTAACTACACTCTTAGCAAGGTTTATTCTTTCCTCAACAGTTGATATATCTAGATATTCATTTTTACTGTGAGCTTCTCCTCCAACAGGACCAACAGCATCTACTACTCCAACTCCTAAGATACCTAAGAAGTTTCCATCAGAACAGCCACCAGCAACTTCCCAATCATATCTTATACCCATCTCTTTTTTACTTTCATCAAATAAATCACGAAGAAGAGCAGATTTATTATTAAGTACTAATGGAGGTCTATATCCGATCTCCTTGATTTTAACTTTTATTCCTTCTACCTTAGGATTCTCTTGAAGTTTTTTCATAGTCTCTCTAATTGTTTCAAAGAATTCTACTTGATGAGACCTTCCTTCAAATTTAAAACAAGCATAATCAGGGACAATATTAACTCCAGATCCACCTTCTATAAGTCCGACGTTTAAAGAATTTTTAATATCCCAGTTATGAAGTTTAGAAATCTCTCCGACCCAATGAGCAGCTTCTACAATAGCATTGACTCCTTCTTGAGGATAGTTTCCAGCATGAGATGCTTTACCAAAAAATTCTACTTGATATTTAACAAGCCCTTTTCTTTCTATAACAGCATTTCCATTTTTACGTGCTGGTTCAAATATCATTGCATATTTTGCCTTTGCCCCAATTTTTTCAATTATAGGTCTAGAGTGTATAGAGCTTATCTCTTCATCAGTATTCATCACAAGAGCTATTGTTATATCTTCATCTTTAAACTCTTTAGCAACTTCAACCATTGATAAAACACCAGATTTCATATCATATACCCCAGCTCCAGTTGCTATATTTCCTTCTAATTTATATGACCAAGTTGGAACAGTTCCTCTTAGGAAAACAGTATCATTATGACCTAAAAACATTAAATCAACATCTTCAGAATCTCTATTTTTTGCAACTAAAACGGGATTTTTTCCATCATTTTGAGGATAAACTTCAACAATCCAATCCTTTTCTAATTCTTTTTTAAATATTTCAGTAACTTCTTGTACTCCTTCAGGAACATTACTTCCACAATCAATATTAACAAGTCTTTCTAAATCTATTAAAAATTTTTTCATATCCATATATTTTTCCCCCTAAATATTATCCAAAGAATACCATATTTGATATAATTACTGCTAATAATCCACCTAACATAGGGATAGCAGTTCTTTTTACAACTTCAAATGGAGATACTCCAGAAATTCCAGAAACAGCAACTATTACTGCTGTAATAGGAGATACACTTCTAGCAATTCCTGCAGATAATTGCATTGGCATAAGCATAACAATAGGATTTAATCCCACAGATGCCGCTACAGCTGGAGCAAGAGCTGCAAAGGCAAAGAAAGGAGCATTTCCAGAACCCATTAATATAGATGATACAACAATGATAGCAGTCATAACTAAAATCATTGGTTGAGGACCTAATCCAGCTGATTTTGTAGATTCAATAAGAGCACTGATAACACCTATCTTAGTTAATCCTAAAGCAAAGAATTCTCCAGCAACAATAAGAGTTATAACATTAGCAAATTGATTTCCCATTGCATTAAAAATGATTTTTAACTCTGTAAGAGTTGATTTAAAAGCTTTTCTTCTGATTCCCTCAATAATCATACTAAGAGTAATACTCATAAACATAGCTTCTACAACACCTATTTTAATACTACTTCCAGTTAAAGGACTGAATACTAAAATTATTAATAATGGAATAATAGGAAGAAAAGCATAAAATTTAGGAACTTCTTTCTCTTCCTCTTTGTTTTCAATATTAGAATTAAAACTTGTTGTATCTAATTTTGCATCCATTTTTTTATTAACTATATAGTGTAGAATTGTGATAACAATTACAGTAACTATTGCTACAGGAATTTGATAGTTAGCAAAATAAAGGACAGCATCCATTTCAGCAGTTTTTGAAGCTAATACAGCATTACCTGAAGCTGGTCCTAAATCAAGACAAGCAGCAGTTCCAATTACAGAAGTAGCAGCTAATGAAGAAACTCCTAATGAAACAAGAATAGGGTATACAGTAACCATTAATAATACTCCAAGTCCTGAGGCACTAGGAATAAATACATTTAAGATTTGCCCTACCACATAAGATAGAGCTAGAACAATATATGGTGAATTTAATTTTTGTAATGGTTTAATAGAAAGTTTTACTAGGGCATTACTAGCACCAATGTGATCCATATATTTAGCAAAAGCTGAAACTATCATGATAGCTAATCCAAGACTACCAGAGGTTTTTATAAAGTTTTTACTCAATTGAGCAAAAATATCAAGGTATAATGAACCAGTAGCACTTTTTTCCATAACAGGAGAGTTATTTAAAAGTATTCCACCAAGAAGTAGAGCAGCTCCACCTATAATTAAAACTCCTTGAGCATGATATTTTTTTACAATTAAATATCCTACAATTAAAATAACTAAAATTGCAACAACAAAATTCATTTTTATTCCCCCTTTTTAAATATTTTATAAAAAAGGTAATTAAATTTTTAGTTTAATCACCTTTATAGACTATTATTTATCTATCTTATCTGCCCCATGTCTGTAGTGAGGTAGTAATAGAGGTGATATTCTATCTGTTTCTATTCCATTTTTCTTTAGCTCTTCGTGGTATTGCTTTACATGTTCTAATGTTAATTCTTTTACAATAACATTTTTACTCTTATTTCCTGCACTCTTACCAGCTCTACGTCCAAATACAATTATATCTAGTAGTGAGTTACCCATCAATCTGTTTCTTCCGTGGATTCCTCCAGCACACTCTCCAGCTACATAAAGGTTTTCTATTTTAGTTTCTCCATGCTCATTGATTAGAAGTCCACCATTTTGATAGTGAAGTGTAGGATAGATTAAGATAGGCTCTTTTGTCATATCTATTCCAAACTTTTTAAACATTCTATACATTGCAGGAAGTCTCTTTTCCAATGTTCCCTCTCCATGAATTATATCAATTAATGGAGTATCTAGCCAAACTCCTACCTCTCCAGTAGGTGTATTGATTCCTTTTCCATTTACTTTACACTCATTAATTATAGCTGATGCTTCAATATCTCTTGTTTCAAGGTGATATACAAATTGTTCTCCATCTATATTTAAAGGTGTAGCTCCAAGTCCTCTTACCTTTTCAGTTACAAGAGCTCCAAATATTTGTGATGGGAATGCAACTCCAGTAGGGTGGTATTGGATAGTATCAGCAAAAGCAAGTTCTGCTCCCACTCTATATCCTAATACAAGTCCATCAGCAGTAGCTCCATAGTGGTTTGAAGTAGGGAATCCTTGATAGTGAAGTCTTCCAGCTCCTCCAGTTGTTAAGATTACAGTTTTAGCTTTTACTACTGAGTATTCCTCTGTTTCAAGGTTGAATAAAATAGCTCCAGCAACTTTTCCATCTGTATCTTTTACAAGTTCTACCACTGGTGAAAATTCTACAACTTCTACACCAAGATTTCTAACTTCATCTCTAAGAACACGCATTATCTCTGCTCCACTGTAATCAGCAGCAGCATGCATTCTCTTTCTAGAAGTTCCTCCACCATGGTTAGTAAGCATAGTTCCATCTTCCTCTTTATCAAACATAACTCCAAAATCATTTAACCATTTAATAGCCTCTGGAGCATCATGAACAAGTGCTCTTACTAATTCTGGTACATTTGTAAAGTGTCCTCCACCCATAACATCAAGATAGTGTTTTGCAGGTGAATCATCTGGTTTGTCAGCAGCTTGGATTCCTCCCTCTGCCATCATTGTATTAGCATCTCCAAAACGAAGTTTAGTAGCTATCATTACCTTTGCTCCTGTTTTGTATGCTTCTATTGCAGCAGATGCTCCAGCTCCTCCAGCTCCAACTATAAGAACATCTACATCATAATCAACTTTATTTAAGTCAATTTTATCCATCTCTAATCTACTTTTTGCCTCTATTAGATCAGCAAGTTCTAAAGGAACTCTTTGCCCTTTGTTTACTCCTAAGTTAATAGCTCTAAATCCACTTTCAATATAGTCTGGGTGATTTTTCTTTAAAATCTCTAATTTTGCTTCTGGAGATAATCTAGGGAAATCATGCCCAAGTCTTTTTGAACGAGTTGCTTCAACCTTTTTTATCAATTCTCTCATTTCTGGTGTATACATCAATAACCTCCAATTAATAACCTTTATTATTTAGCTATATCTCTATGATTATATAAGTCTTTAAGTTCATCTACACTTTTATTCATTAATTCATCAAGTTCAGCGTCCATCTTTCCATCTTTGATCTCTTGAACTCTCTCGATTAAATGTTCACTCTTAGGAGCAACATATTTTCCAGTTATACGACGAGCTAAAAGCCCTACATTATAGTGAGTGATTCCAGCAGGACATCTTGATGCACAAATTCCACAACCTACACAGTCAAAAGACTCTTCAGCACACTTTTCAAACTCTCCTCTTTGAGCATATGCTATATATTGCATTACATTTAATCCTTGTGAACACCCTTTTGTACAAGCATTACATCCTATACATTTGTATAGTTCCGGATACATCTCTCCCATTGTATCAGCAGTTGGCTCAATTTTATCCATATCATATACAGCTTTTTTCCCTGGGAAGAAAGGAATTTGAGTAAGATACATTCCATCTTCAACTTGACTTTGACAAGCAAGAACAACTTTTAATTCATTTTCTCCTTTTGTTCTATAGATAGTGGCACAAGCTCCACAAAAACCTGACCTACACCCACAACCTCTGATAAGTTGATAGCCAGCATATTCCATCGCATCCATTATAGTCAGAATTGAAGGAACAGAATATTTTTTACCTAATATAAATACATCAACCATTTGTTTTTCAGCCATTTCTCTCTCCTTAATATTTCTTTAATTAATATTCATTTGGAAGTTCTTGAATTTCGTCACATCTAAATACTGGTCCATCTTTACAAACATACTTATCCCCAATATTGCAACGTCCACATTTACCTACTCCACACTTCATTTTTAATTCAAGTGTTGTAAATACTTGCTCTTTCTTAAATCCAATCTCCTCTAACCCTTGCAATACAAATTTGATCATTATAGGTGGTCCACAAACTAGAGCTACTTTATTATTATCTAAGCCTAACTCTTTTACATAGTTTGGAACAAATCCTACATGTCCTGTCCAACCTTCAAACTCTCTATCTACTGTAAGGTGAACCTTTGTATCTTTTTGATTTGGCCATACATTAAATATATCATTTTGATGAACTAAATCATCAGGAGTACGTGACCCATAAACTATATCAACTTTTCCATAATTTTCACGATTATCCATTACATAGTTTATAACTGAACGAAGTGGAGCAAGTCCTATTCCTCCAGCTATGAAAAGAAGATCTTTTCCCTTTAAAACATCAGGCTCTTCAACTGGGAAGTTATTTCCATAAGGTCCTCTTATTCCTATTTCTGATCCCTCTTCAAGTTGATGAATATAATCAGTTACTATTCCACATCTTTTGATACTACACTCCATATACTCTTTTATTGTAGGAGATGAAGTGATAGAAAATATTGCTTCTCCTATTGGTGGAACTGAGATCATAGCACATTGACCTGGCATAAAATCAAAAGGTTTTCCCCCTTCTGGACTCTCTATTCTAAATGTTGTAACATCAGGAGTATCTTTTCTAATGTTAGTTATTACTGCAACTTTTGGCATTAAAGGATCGTTATCATGATCGTGACAACCACAACTACAACTCATCTTATTCCTCCCCCAATCTTTTTATTACTCTAACTATATTTAAACCTACTGGACATTTTTCTATACATCTTCCGCAACCTACACAAGAGTATAGTCCATCGTGATTTTTAGGATAGTATACTAATTTGTGCATAAATCTTTGTCTAACTCTTTGTAGTTGAGATGTTCTAGGGTTTCCATGTGCCATACGTGTAAAATCTGAAATCATGCAAGAGTCCCAGCATCTGTATCTCTCTCCACTATTTCCACCATCATAATCTTTTACATCATAACAATGGCAAGTAGGGCAAACAAATGTACATGAACCACAAGCTAGACATTTTTTACTAATATCCCCCCAGAAATCTTCCATATCAAAGATCTCTTGTTGAGCCTTTGTTATCTTCTTAGGATCTAAAGCTTTTAAAGGTAGATTAGCCACTTTCGCCTTTATAGAGTTTTTTAACTCCTCAAGATCAGCTATATCTCCATCTTCTAAAAGTGTAGCAACAGAGTTTAATAATCTCTCTCCCTTTTCACTTTTAGCTTCTAAATATAGGTAATCTCCCTTTTCCCAAGTAGCCACATCTGATGCTGGAGATGCTTCTGAAGGATCTATTCCAAATGCTGTACAGAAACAAGTTTCTTCTGGATTGTTACAAGCAAAAGTCACTATTATTCCTCTATCTCTATGAGCTTTATAGTAAGTATCTACTGGTTGTCTTAAAAAGATGTTATCCATTATTTTAAAACTTGCAGCATCACAGTTTCTTACTCCAAAAATAACATATTCTCTACCCTCAACAGCTACTGGAGTAAGCTCAAGTTTCTTCTTGCTATGTTTAAATTTTAGATATGTTTCAGTTTGTGGAAAAACAAACTCTTTTACTGATGAATTAGTTTTTAAAACATCTAATCTTATATTTTTATCAGCTTCATAAGCTCCAAAATTAACTAAAGTTCCTTTGTCCATAGGAAGAAATAAATCGAAGTTACTGTTTATAGCTTCCCATAATTCAGGCAATCTACTTTTTAAAATTCTTTTCATTATTTCCCTCCTTTTTTCACTGCAAAGTTATCTTTATCCTCTAAAGTGTATGATACCAATGGTGAAGGTGTAGTTGAATCCATTCCAGCTTCCCACTCTCCATAAGTTTCATTTAAATCTTTAATTATCTTTCTATTTAATAGGTCAAGTCTGATGTGAGCAGGGCAAACTCTTGCACACTCTCCACAGTCAACACAGTTTCCACCAACGTGGTAAGCTCTTGTTAAGTGGAAGAATCCATTTTCAGTTTCAACATTTGCTTTTCCTAATACATTTGCATCATCATTGTCAAATACACATTTTACACAGCTACAAGCTGGGCAGATATTACGACAAGCATTACATCTGATACATCTTGAAAACTCATTACTCCAAAACTCATATCTCTCATCAGCACTCATATTTTCAAGGATTCTTACCTCTCTAAATCTATCCTCTGGATCTCCTAAAGAAGTAACCTCTTCTCCTATAAGCTCATCATAAACTACTGGGTTTGGGTGAAGACAATTTTCGCATTTAGTATATTTTTGATTTTTAGAATCTACCATTCCACTACAAGGGATTCCCCAAACATATACTTTTTCTCTCTCTATTCTATTATCTCTTAAAAGTTGGTTGAATCCTAAAGAGTCACAACCTTTTAAGAAGATTCCTACTTTCTCATATTTTCTAGTTTGTTCTATCAGATATTTACTTAGATTGTTTACACAATACTTGTCAAAAACAAGAGAATCTGCTTTTTCTGCCTCAGTTATAAAAACAGGAGTAGACTCAAAAGAAAAATCCCCTTTTTCCCAACCAATAACCATCTGAACTTTATTACTTAAAAGTGCTTCTTTAGCTATCTCTCTAATTTTATCAGTCATTATTTCCATCTACCGTCCTTCAACTTTTTATTTGGTCCAAGTCTATGAACATTTTCTAAAACTTCATTCATAACTGTTGCAAATTTATTTGCTTCAGCTGCTGATATCCAATCTATTTTGAAACGTTCCTTTTCAATTCCTAAATACTCAAGAAGATTGATGAATATTGAGAAACGACGTCTTGTATAGTAGTTTCCTGTTGAGTAGTGACAATCTCCTGGGTGACAACCTGCTATTACCACTCCATCTGCTCCCTTTTGGAAAGCTCTTATTATAAAGTTAGTATTTACTCTACATGAGCAAGGAACTCTTATAATTTTAACATTTGCAGGGTAGTTTAATCTGCTAGTTCCTGCAAGGTCAGCTCCTGCATAACTACACCAGTTACAGCAAAATGCAACTATTAGAGGTTTAAATTCTTCTTTTTCAACTTTTTCTATAGACGACATATTGCATCTACCTCCGCCATAATTTGTTTATTTGAGAATCCTTTAAGGTCAATAGCTCCTGGACGACAAGAAACTGTACATCCTCCACAACCTTGGCAAAGAGCCTCATTTACTGTTGCTATAAGTTTTCTTACAACTTGTCCATGCTCTCTTAAATCTGTCATTTTCAATGTGATAGCATCGTAAGGACACATCTCAGCACATTGTCCACAACCACTACATAGATCAGTATTAACTGCTGATACACAAGGGTTAGTTACAAGTTTATCTTTACTTAAAAGAATTATAGCTTTTGCTGCTGCTGCACTTGCTTGAGCAACTGTTTCAGGTATATCTTTAGGTCCTTGACAAGCTCCTGCTAAATAGATTCCTGCTGAGGCTGTTTCAACTGGTTTTAATTTAGGGTGAGCCTCTGTAAAGAAGTTGTTTGTATCTGTACTGATATTAAGCTTTCTTTTTAATGCCACTGCATCATCTTTAGCTCTTGTAGCAGCTGCAAGAACTACCATATCAGCATCAATTACAACAGTTTGCCCTGTAAGAGCATCTACACCATTTACCATAAGTTTATCCCCTTGAGGGAATACCTTACCAACCATACCTTTTATATATTGCACTCCATACTCTTCAACAGCTCTTCTTTGGAACTCATCGAAGTTTTTCCCTGGAGTTCTTACATCTATATAGAATACATATGCTTCTACATCTGGATATTTATCTCTCAATAACATTGCATGTTTAGCTGTGTACATACAACAGATTTTTGAACAATAAGGTTTTCCTCTATCGCTTGTATCTCTTGAACCAACACATTGAACAAATACAACTTTCTTAGGTTTTGTATGATCAGAAAGTTTTAGAAGTTTTCCATGAGTAGGTCCAGCAGCATTTGTAAGTCTTTCAAATTCTAGTGAAGTAATTACATTTGGATGATCATAGTTGTACTCTCCAAATTTAGATAGATCTATTAGATCATAACCAGTGGCCACTACTATTGCTCCATATTTTTGCTCTATAATCTCATCTTTTTGATTGAAATCTATTGCCTTTGCCATACAAAGTTTTTCACAGATTCCACATTTACCTGTTTTCATCTTAATACATTGAGTTGTATCAATTACAGGGACATTAGGTACTGCTTGAGCAAATGCTTTATATATTGCTCCTCTATTTGTAAGATTTTCTTCAAATTCATTTCCAGCTTTTCTTGATGGACATTTTTCAACACAGATTCCACAACCTGTACATTTATCCATATCTACATATCTAGCTTTTTTCTTAATTGAAACAGTAAAGTTTCCTACATATCCATTTACAGCTTCTATTTCGCTATATGTATGTAGTGTGATATTAGGGTGCATTGAAGCATCAACCATCTTTGGTGTTAAGATACAAGCTGAACAATCTAGTGTAGGGAAAGTTTTATCTAATTGAGCCATTTTTCCACCTATACTTGGTTGTTTCTCAACTATATCAACTTTATATCCTGCATCTGCTATATCAAGGGCAGTTTGAATACCTGCAATTCCTCCACCTATTACAAGAGCTCTCTTTTCAACTTGGCTCTCTCCTGCAACTAATGGGGCATTTAAAAGTGCCTTTGCAACAGCAGCTTTTACCAATGAAATAGCCTTTGCTGTTCCCTCTACTTTATCTTTATGAACCCATGAACAGTGTTCTCTAATATTTGCAATCTCAACAAGATATGGATTTAATCCTGCTTTTTCAGCAGCATTACGGAATGTTGTTTCGTGCATTCTTGGTGAACATGAAGCAACTACCACTCTAGTTAAGTTATGCTCCTTTATTGCATCTTTTAACATTGTTTGCCCAATCTCAGAGCACATATATTGATAATTTATTGAATATACTACTCCTGGTATGTCCTTAGCAGCTTCTGAAACTTTTTCTACATCAACAGTTCCTGCTATATTATTTCCACACCAGCATACAAAAACTCCAACTCTTTGCAATCTCTTTCCTCCTTACAAAAATAGCTATTTACTATATTTACGAAATGCACTCATAAATGCTTGTTGTGGCATCTTCTTATCTGCCATTAAACTAGGTATATCTTCAGGTTTTAATCTATTTTCATCTTTTCTTCTTACTATTGTCAATCTAACTGCTTCCATCAATTTGCATAGATCAACATTTCTAGGACAACGTGATGCACAAGTAAAGCAAGATGCACATGCCCAAATAGTTTTACTATTTTTTACACTTTCTAAATCTCCCATTTGAAGATATCTAATAATTTGATGTGGAAGTATATCCATTCCATCAGTAGCAGGACAACCAGCACTGCATTTTCCACATTGCATACAATCTGCAATCTTCTCTTTGCTGATCTCCTCTATTAGAGCTATATCTTTTTTATCTTTATTGAAAATCTTTTTTTCCCTTTCCAATTTTTCCTCCTCAAACTAACCAACAGTTTATTTTACCCCTAAAGCCTCTGCTAGAAGTTCAGTAAAATATTTTACTGAGATCTCCTCTCTAAGCTCAAGATTGTATTTACATAGAGGACAAGCTGTTACTATCTCCTCTGCTCCATTTTCCATAGCTGATTTTGTAATCTTTTCACTCATTCTATCAGTAAGTTCTTTATTATTTACTGCAAGATATGCTCCACAACACTCTGTTCTATATGGATAAACTACTGGAGTCCCTCCAAGAGCTTTTATAAAATCCTCTATAATAGTAGGGTTTTCAGGATCATCCATCTGCATATCTTTTTTAGGTTTTAAAAGCATACAACCATAATATGCTCCAATTTTACGATTTAAAGGATTTGTTACCTTTTCTTTTATAGCATCAAAACCGATTTCATCTCTTAACATTTCAAGATAATGAATTACAGAACCCTCTCCATTATATTGATTTTCAAGTTCTAAGTATTTATTTGCTTTTCTTCTAAAATTTTCATCTTTTTTTAGATCTTCATTAGTTCTTTTTAAAACGTGGTGACAAGCAGAACAAATTGTTACTAATTTTTCTCCCTTTGAATGTGCTGAAGCTAAACTTCTAACTGATGAAAGTCTTGAAGCGATCTCATCAGAACCTAGAGGATATACAGCTCCACAACATTGCCACTCTTTTTGTTCTTCTAGTTCTACACCTAAAGCTTTAGCTGAATCTAATCCATATTTTTCAAGCTCTTGTGCCTTTGTCTTTAAAGTACAACCAGGGTAATAGCTAAATTTCATTATTTTCTTTCCCTCCTTAATTCTTATTGA
>OHRG01001149.1_pt1 | contig 13953 bp, 15 predicted proteins | sample 1578351 | NCBI WGS metagenome assembly OHRG01 (sample SAMEA3879599, study PRJEB24766) | human gut metagenome | biome: human-associated habitat; feature: feces | place: USA | collected 1985/1987
CGCCGTTGCTCCAATAGCCGCCGCCAATGAGGGCGTGCAAGCCAGTGCTTGAATACATATACGCCTGGCCGTAACCGCCACCGAAAACGTCATACCATGCCGCACTTGCCGCCGTTGGGTCGTGTAAAAGTTCATTAAGCCATTTCCACACATTACCCACCAGGTCGCAAATATTTAAAGCACTTATGGCGTTTGCAATCTTTCCAACTGCGGTTCTTGCCTTGTTTGTGGTGGCTGTGTGTCCGTTGGTATTGGAAGCGTCAAGGCCCTGGGGGCTTCCGTCTGCTGCCACGGTAAATTCCATGTAATCCGGCAAGCGTTTCCCTACACGTCTGGCCCGTTCTCCTGCAATATACCAGTTAAGGCCCTCGGTTCCGGTTATCGGCGTTCCGCCGTACACGGATTGTAAGCCATTCGCCCCGTCATCACTGGAAAGGTAAATGTCTCCCCATAATGCGTTCCCCAGGTACACCATACCGGACGGGTCGCATTTCGGACGGTGCTTTGTGGTCCATACACTGTTTGGCAGAATATCCACACGGGTGTTACTCTCCCAACCGCTGCCCCTTACGGACCCGGACGCATTGACCGCACGCCCGTAATCGTCCGTATTTCTTACACGGCCATAATGGAAACCGCCGATTTTACGGGTATTGGTATCGTCCCAGGCGTCCCCGTCCGGCCAGGAAGAATTTAAGGAAATCAAATAAAGTTCGTCCTGGGTGTCCGTCCCAGGGTCACAAATGTAAATGTAATAGTCCGAACCATGTACAAAATCGCTTCCCTGGTCCAAATTGGCTTTGGTAAGTGCCGTTTCCGCCGTCTTAAATACTGCGTTTTCTCCTACCGCAATGACGCACCCGGCCATAATTGTAACGGCTCCCTGGGCACTGTACTGGATATACTCTTTTTCCGGTGCCACAATGTCGGAAATGGCCGCCATTTTGGCAACCGTGATTTTGGCCCTCTCGTCCGTCATATTCTCGTCATAAATAAAAAGTCTGCTCATTATGCCAACGCTCCTTTCATTTCTTCCACTTCCTCTTCCGTGATGCCCATACGGTCATAGAACGTAACCGCCGCCGGAATGCCGATTGATACCGTGCCAATGTTTACAGCTTTTGAAAGGGTAAGCACCGTAAAAGAAATTGTGTTGCCCTGCCCTGCTGCCGTGTTGCCCTCTGTGGCGGCTTCCTGGCCCTCTGTGGCGGCGTTTTCTGCTTCGGTGGTATCTTTCTCCACTTCCACCGTTTCAACGTCCTGGACGGTAGGGTAAACGGCTCCATTCTTGATTTTCTGCCCTGCTGCCACCTCTGCACAAAACATAATTTTTACCGTCTTTCTGTCCTCTGACAGTTCAATGACCGGGCACATAATCCAGTTCTGATTTTCCAGTTTTTCAACTGCTGCCAACCAACCTTCCTTTTTTAGTCTCTTTTTCTGCACCAGTTTAAAGGTGTTTACCAGGTCGGACTTGGTTTTGATTACTTTAGGAAATCCTTTCATGTGTTATACCTCGCTTTCTTTTAATAAATAAGTTCCCATGTAATTGCCGATATAGGCCATATTGGTGCCCTCACGCAAGGAAACTGTGGTTGTGTGCATAAGGTCCATATAATCTATGGAAAGCCGCTTTGGCGTTACCATAACGCTTTCCATATCGGTTTCCAGGGTATAGTCCCCGGCTTCCGTGATGTAAAAGCCTATTCCGCTTTCTGTAATTGCCGCCGTCTGCACCGTTCCCGTTGTAATGTTCGTGAGTGTTACCGTGACCGCCGCCTGGATTGTTTCCAATAAGTAGGCAACATTGACTTTGTGGGCCATGTTGTGAACCTTGGTTCTTAATCCGTCAATCTGCAACTGCAATTTTCCGGCCACGTCTCCGGCAAGCTGCTCCTGCTTTGCCGCAAACCATTCGTCCCACTGTGCCGTCCGCTCCGTCTGAAACTGCTGCACCATAGTGGTGTATTCTTTGATGAAAGCGGCATGGTCTTTTTCCACCGCTTTTTTCTCGCTTGAAAACCATTTGTTAAACTGGGCGGACCACTGGGAAAAGTCCAGTTCTTCAAACTGTGAACCGATAAAGCCGCAAACCGTCTTGTCCGGCCTTTCGTCTGTAATGTCTGCCTGGGTAATCTCAACGGCTCCGGCAGCCACATAGACACGGGCCAGGCTCTTTTCCTGGATAACATCATTGTTTACCAGTTCCGGGGCCTGCGGATTGCTTGAAAAAGCACCCTCTAAGACGTAAATGCTCGGCTTTCTTTCAGTTTCGTCATTCCTTAATACAATGCGGTCAATCCTTGGAAGTGTTCCGCTTGCCTGGCTCAATGTAAGGGTCAATGGTGCGGTATTGTGGATAGTGTGTAAATTGATATATGCGTACCCGGTCCGGGTTCCGCCGTCTACCGTCACTTCCATGGTGCCGCCCGGTGCCGTCACTTGCAAATGGCCGTATGCAACGCCCTCTTTATAGAACGGGGCTTTGTCCTCGTTCATGTCCTGGCCGTTATACATATGCTCTTTATCGTTTAGGTCGGTAGCATTGTAAAAAAATCCTCTTACTGCCATGGTCTTGTTCCTCTCCTTTCCTCTATTCGTCCCATTTTATTGTTGTGGGTAGGGCGTCCCCAAAAGTAGGCACCACATACATGCCCCCATATTCGTAAACCTCGCAAAGTTCCGTAATTCTAAGGTTCTGTGCGGTGTTCCACTTTTTCTTCTTTACGGTCACAACGTCCCCCAGGTCATAGTCTTTTCCGTAGGTAAAATTTACATCTGCTTCCGCTTCCGCTTCAAAGTTTTCAAATATCTTGTTTTCGTTAAGAAACTCCTGCCCCCTGGTTTTAAGGGCTTCCAAATACTCGGCGTCCGTAAGTGCTTCTTTGTTTATGTCCTTGGCGTCCAAAAACACTTCCCGTAAATCAAATCCGGTTCCGCCGCCCACGGTTACAAAGATACGGGCCAGGCCGTCCCCGGCTCCGCCCACAATTACCTTGGTCTTATAGGTTGCGTCACTGTAATTATGTTTTGCCTGGTTCAAATTGTCGTAACTCTCCGAAAATATGACCCTGGGATTTTCCCCTTGTGCCTGGGTACGGTCCACGCCTTTGTAGGTTTCAAAGGTCATAGTCTTTTTTTTGAAGTCCGGCACGATACGGAAACCTATTTCTGCAAACTTCGCCAACTTCGTGAAGTATTCCAGGACATTCTTATAAGTTGCCTGGAATTGCACTTTTGTAGTGTCCCCGGTCATCTCCCCTATCTGTAAAAGCGGTATTTGCTCCATGCGTCCAATCATGTAGTTCATGGCCGCTTCCACGGTTCCGTTAAAATTAAACTGTGGACCCGTCAACCGGTCCCCCAGGTAGACGGGAAGAAAAAAGCCGTTCCTGGTAATCTCATTTACCAGTGTGCTTTCCTCTTCTGCCTGGTCCCCACGTATCACGGCGGCTTCCTGCTTGCTGTCCCCCTTGGTTATAATGTTCCCCGGTTGCAATAACCGTAAATTTTCCGCCGTTACCGGACAATGTAACTCAAACGTGCCACATTCGTAATATTTTCGGTGCCACTGTAAAGACGTGTGATTTTCGATATGCCCCAGGCGTCTAAGGTTCCGGTCATAAACGTGTATTTCCATAATCACACCCCCAAATATGAAATTCTGTAATATACCGACACGGAAAGGTAATTGGTGCCCTCGTCCGCCGTGTATGTCAATGTATTGGTTCCGTCCTGCAACTGGATAAATTCCCCGTCCTCGTCCAAATACTCGTTTATTACCGTCCCGTATTTTTCAATAACAGTGTCCCAGTCAATGACCCCGTAATTGTCTTTGTGGTTCTCAATCTCTGCCTGGGTCACGCCGTCCAAAAGGTAGGCGTTTTTCTTTCCGGTGTAGGTGTTTATAATCACATACTGACCGGATGACATGATAAAATCATTGTCCGAATATCCAACCTTGGTAAATTCTCCGCTTTCCGTGTGGTAAATGGCCGGGTTCTTCACGGCTCCGTCCGCCCGGAATATAACCACAATACCTATGTTGTCCGCTCCGCTCTCGTTTTCAATCTCCTTTACCAAATCCGCTTCACGGTGTCCAAATATGCGGCCCTCTTCCGGGAAGCACGCCGGAAAATAGAAGTCACTTACCCATGACGCCATAACCACTTCAATGTCTGCCAGGTCCTTAAAATACGGGTCCGTGCATTTAAGGGAAATGGTGTAATCACGCACCACGCCCGTTGTGGCTCCCGGTATAACGCTTTCAACCTCATATTCTATGGCCTTGGCTTCGCCGTCCTCTATGTACTGCATTGTTCCCGTCCGCTTTATGGGGAATGTGCGGTATAAAAGATTGCGGTTTTCTTTATAATTGCTATCCATTTCCAGGGTAATGACAATGTTTCTTTCCTTTGCGGTGGCTCCCTGGTAGGTGCTGCCGTCCGTGGTTGTGTTCTCACTTGTTACCACGTTGCTTTCAATGCCGTAAATCCCCTCAATGTCTACCAGGTGGAACGGCGTAAAATCGTCCCAGGTAAAGGTAAGGGACACGTTTTTGTCACTGGTGCAAACCACTTTAATGTCTGACATTTTCCCTTACCCCCTTTGTACTGCCAAAATCATGCTTCTTGTCTGTAACCTGGTCTGTCTCGCTATCTCATACGGGCTTAATGCCTTGGGGCTTGTGATGTTCACATTCTGAACATACCCACCGCTGCCCTTTCCTGCGTTTTCCATGGCCTGGTTCTTTGCACTGCCGGAAAGCGGTGTTACAACTGCTTTTCCGTTTACCATACTAAGAAGTTCCGGGCCTGCTTCCGCTACCATGGCGGTGCCCTCTTTCAATACTCCGCCCTTTGCCAGTCTCGGCAGGGAAAGCGTACTGATTTTTGAAAGCGAAACGCCCGGTATCTCATTGATGACGCCAATAACGCCATTTATCATTCCGATAAACTTATTCACAACGCCCTCTATGGTAGAAAGACAACTGTTTATTGCTGATTTAAAAGCGTCCCCAACCGCCGAACCGATTTTTACGCCCACATTTACAAAACAGCCTTTGATTTTTTCCCACAAACCGGAAAAGAAAGAAGTCACATTGGCAAAGGCGTTTTTAATATTCGTCCATGCGTTTTGAAACTGCGTACCGAACCATGACGGAACGGCGGAAAGGGCGGTTTTTATTTCCTGCCACCTTGCACCGAACCAGGAGCCGATTGCGGAAAAAACATTTTTCACATTGGTATAGGCGTTGGTAAACATGGTAAGGAACCAGGACGCCACCGTTGCCAGGGCGTTCTTTATATCCTGCCACCGGGCACCGAACCACTGGCCGATTGCCGAAAATACACCCGTCACGCCGTTATAGGCTTCCGTAAATCTGTCAATAAACCACTGGCCCACACCCTGGAATATGGATACAATGCCGTTCCACAAATTTTGAAAAAATTGCTTTATATTTTGTACAAAATTGTCCACAAATTCACGGAAAGCACCACAATTATCATAGAGAAGTTTAAAAGCCCCGGCAAACGGGTTTACAATCAATAATAAAAGGGCCTGCCAGTTGCTTTTTATGAAATTTATAAAACCATTAAAGGCGTTGGGTATCGTAACGGTAAAGAAGTCCGCTATTGCACCGAAAACTTTTGACGCCGCTTCTTTTACCGCTTCCCATACCGCTATGACTTTGTTTCTAAAATCTTCGTTGGTTGCAAAAAGCGTTACTAATGCGGCTACCAGTGCGGCCACCACCGTTATAACAATGCCTATCGTATTGGCGGCCATTACTGTATTCAAAATTTTCTGTGCTATGGTTACGCCCTCGGTTGTTGCTTTCCATACTTTTATTGCCGCCACTAACCCTTGTATCATAGTTACCACATTCCACGCCAACATTCCGGCGGCAATTCCGGCAATAATAGAAATAATTTGTGTCCCGTTCCTCGACATAAAAGAAATAAAATCTTTTACCTTACTCACTACCGCAAGCACAAGTGTTTTAACTTCCGGTATTTTTCCTTTTACTTCTTTGATTACGTCACTTATTACGGGCTTTAGTTCCTCGCCTATCGGCTTTACAAGGTCCGTTTTGAGGTTTCTGCCTAACTCTTCAATCTGATTTCCCAGGTCGTTGTATTTATTCTCGTTTATCGTTCCCAGTGCGTCATTGGTTGCCGATATTTCCCCTTGTGTGTCCACTAAGGCACGTATGGCGTCCTCTCCCAAATCTTCCCACTTGGTCCCGTACATTGCCACGCCCAAAAGGTTTCTTTGTACTTCGTCATCACATGAGAAAAGGGCTTCATTTACAGTTTTAAATGCTTCTTTTGCCCCCTCTCCGCCTTGTGCAAACTTTGTTTTTAAATCGTCCACGTCAAGACCCAACTGTTTAAATGCTTCGTCTGATGTTCCGTCTTTTGCTCTGATACCAAACTCTTTCACGGCGTCATTCAAATAGTCTATCTGAAAAGTGCCGTTTTTGGCTCCGTTGGCTATCATGTTAAACGCTTCCTCTGCTGACAAGCCCATGTCTGCATAGTAAACGGAATATTCCGCCAACTGGTCCGCCAAATCTCCGTTTTGGTTCAATCCCTTTTGTGCCCCCTGGGCTAAAAGGTTGTATGCTTCCTCTGATGATATGCCGAATTGTTTCATCATGGCATTTACGCCCCTAATGCTTTCGTTCACATCAATATCAAAGGTATCACGCATTAAAATAGCGTTTTCCGTTGTGTTTTTCAGTTCTTTCCCGGTCTGTCCGGTCTGCTGCTTAACTGCGGACATTGCTAATGCAATGTCGTTAATGTCCTCGCCAAAATTATCTTTATAAATGCTTAAAAGGGTTTCTTCCAACCCCTCAACTTCTGTGTCTGCCGCCCCCGTCTGTGTAATAACGGTATTTAAAGCCTTGTCGCAATCTGTTTCAAATTTTGTGGCATATGTAGCAGCGGCAACAAAACCGGCCCCCAGGGCTTTGGCTGCCGTTTCTGCCTTTCCGCCCAAATCTCCCAGGGTTTCTTTAAAATCCCCGGCCTTTTCCTCTGCTTCTTTCAGTTCTTCGCCGGAAAGTTTGGAAGATTTCCCTAACTCTTCAATGGCCGTGTCTGTCTGCCTGGCCGCTTCCTCTAAATTTGCAAGTTCTACTTCTGTTCTTCCCAGTTCTCTTTTTAATGCTTTGTACTGCTCTTCTGAAACCTCGCCTTTTTTAAATTGCTCCTGCACCTGGCTTTCTGCATTTTTCAGAATGTCCAGTTTTTCCTTGGTTTCAGAAATAGCGTCTGTCAAAAGGGCTTGCTTTTGTGCCAACATTTCCGTGTTGGTCGGGTCGATTTTTAAAAGTTTATTTACTTCCCTAAGTTCAACTTGCGTTCCCTTTACCTTTTTATCAACGCTTCCCAGGGCCTTGTCCAGTTTTGTAGTATCGCCGCCAATCTCAATAGTAATTCCTCTGATTTTGCTATTTGCCACTTCTTAGCCCCCTTTCTTTCTAAAATTCTTTCGCAATCCCTCACGGTCCGGCTTCGTCTGCTCCATTCTCCAACAATTTCTAAGGTATTCCCGTCCCTCGTCTGTTTTTGAATTTTCAAAAATCATTGCTTCACGCATAAAAAACAAATACACATCTATTTCCATTTCCTGGACTTCGTAAATGTCGATATGGCAATAATCCATTACCAGTTTTTCCGGGCGTGTAGATAGCGTATAGGGTATATCGTCCCCTTTATCCTGGCGTGGATAAAAGGGCATAATTAGTTTGGGTTCTGTTTTAACTCATTCACAAATTCCATGTAGGCGTTAAGAATGGCGGTACACTCTTCAATGTCATAGTCCGCCACGTCCTCTTCCGTTACCGGAACCTTGCCCATATTGTTGTTTAATACTGCTGCCACAAGGCGGTAAATTGCTTCCGTGTCCTCTGCGGTAGCGTTGTCCTCGTCCATGTCCGGGATTTCCTTAATTGCTTCAAAAACTTTCTTCTGCGGCATACGGACCACAATTTTCTTTCCTTTTTCCACCACATTGCCGTTTTCGTCCACCTTGTCCTTTAAAGTAAAAGGCCAAAACGTCCTTTTTAACTTGTTACAATTAAATTCCTTTACTGCCATGGTCTTTTTCTCCTTTCAAAATAAGCGGCCTGGGTTCCGCTCCCTGGCCGCTCTTACTGTCCTTACTCTCCGCTTGCGGCGGTAACGTCCATTTCTTCCTGGTAGGTAATCAATGTGCCCTCTTTGTCCATGGGCTGGGCTTTAAACTCTGCGTCAATGACCGTTTCGCTGTCTTTTGCAAAGGCAATCGTAAATCCGGCCTGGTTGTTTCCCACAATGGTTACTCTTATATCTCCGTCCACGTTATCCTTATGGACAAAATGAATAACATAACGCTTTCCGTCCGCATTTCCCACGCCGCCAATCTTGACAGTGCGGATTTTCTTTTGTGCGTCCTCGGTCACTCTTGCGGTCTGACACAACTTTTTCAATGTCTCTCCGCACCACGTCATAATACCGGATTTAAAGGTTGCTTCCTCTTCCGTAAGGATAACCTTGGAAACTTTGCCCATATCGTCCTTGGCTTCGTAGAAAGAGGGTGCATACTCGATTTCTGCACCGCCTTTGATATGGCCCAGGCGGTTTTCCTCGGTTTCCAATACTTCGTTGCTCGGCAACGCCGCATTTGTTCCCATAAACTCGGTACAATACAAATCGCCGGAACCCAAAACAATGCTTTCTTTGTTCATGCTCTGTTTACTCCTTTCGTTTTTGTCAATAATCCCCGGACTTCATACGCCGTTTGGAAACATTCCTCGTCCGGGATAGGTGCCACCAATACGTCATATTCCACGTCCTGCAACACTTCCGCTTCAAATGCTTTTGCCAGGTCCTCACGTTCCTGGTTGTCCTGCTGCGTATAAAGTTCAAAGTCAACGTCCTGGGCTTTTAGGTTGTTAAACCCGTCCGCCCCTCTTCCCGTCTCATGTGAAGATAGCCAAACCATGTATGGAAGTTCCGGCACCGGGTCATCAAGCGTTCCCTCAAACTGGTTTTTAGTTATCGGCACGCCATATTTTTTTGAAAATGCTTTTGCCCTCTCCACCAAAATGCTTACATTTACGGTCATGTTATCCCCTCACTTTCTGACGGATTTTTGAAACGGCCAAATCTCCCAGGGTTTCGTTTACTGGTGCAATGTGTTCAAACGCCTTTACGTTTCCTACTTTCCTGCCGCCCTTGCGTAACTGGTGCCCTTTTTCCAGTAAATGGGTCAACTGATAGTGTTTTTTGTTGTAGACACTGTACCCATTTAATCCGGTAATAACGCTTGTCCTGCTGCTCCTTTGGTCGTGCGTCCAGTCCTTGGTATATGTTCCCGTTCTTTCCCGGTAAGGGCCGCCCCGTCTCAAACTTTCGGCGGCTGCGGCTGCCGTTTCTTCCATGCTTTCATTTACCGCACGTCTTAATTCCCCATTGCTCCAATTTTCCAGTTCATTCTTTATGGCTTCGTCTAACCCGTCAATGTCCGTTCTCAACTTTTACCTATCCTTTCCCCGGCATAAAGTTCAACCTTTCCGGTGTTCTTCGGTCCATAAGTCCGGTAGATTGCCTTTTTCCTGCCGTCCACCATAACTTCCGTCTGACCCTCATACTCAAATCCCCATACTTCAATCATCATGGACGCCTTATAATCTTTTTGCCCGGCTGCCGTAAACTCGTCACGGCCTACCGGGTTGATTTCTGCAAATACCTCTTTTTCCAGGTATTCCGTTTGATTTTTTTTAACTAACAGTTTCACTATTGCTTCTATGGTAGCCGCCCCCTTTGATTTTCGTACAAATCATGTCATACGCCGCCATTAACTCGCCGTGGTTCTCCGGGTTTCCAAAATTGGCCTTTGCGTACACCAGGGCGGCTTCAATAATCAACGGGTCTGTGATGTTTTTCGGGTCCAGGTAGGAAGAATGTACGCCGATACGTTTAAGGTCTGCCAGTGCAACATTTATAAGCTGCTCCACATCTTCGTCCAGGGTATCGGCGGACATTTTACGCAACCTCAACTTTGCTTTCGCTATCAGTTCAGTTTTATTCATTGTCCGCCGCCTTTCTCATGCCGTCCTTACGCCGTTGCGTTCTTCACACGGATAAAGCCGTTTTTTGCCACCACGTTGCCACCCATGAATACACAAGCCTTATAGGCAATCTGGCCCTGCTTGAATTTGTATTCTGTGGATTTCTGTGCGTCAATGTCGGAAAAGATTGCAACCTCGTAATTACTCAACGGACCGTATGCCATGCAATAGGCCCCTGCGGTGCCGCCAACCTCTCCGCAAGCGGAATTGATGATATAGGGCACCTCGTCAATGGTTCCCGTGTTGCCGTGGTTCACAATGGTGTAGACTTTACGCCCCTGCTTATCCCTCAACTTTGCAAACTTTTTAAGGTCTTTCTTGTTGAGGATTAACACGGCAATGTCTTCCACATCTTCGTCCCCACCGAAAGAGTAAATAATCTCGTCCAGGGTATCGTCTGCAATGGCGGTAATCGTTGTAATGTCCGTATTGCGGTCAATAATATCGTCCGCCGCCTTTGCCGGATTGAAGAAAATACCACGGAATTTTCCGGTTCCGCCGGGTCCTACCAAAATCTGACGGGAAGCGTAACGCTTAATTGCACGGGTCACGCTCTCTTCCACCACGCCGTCATAATCGGCGTCTGTCAATTTCTGCATTTCTTCCGGTTCCTCTGCGTATGCCGTGATTTTCTCACGTACAATGTCGGAATAACCAAATTCCGGTTCAGACGTGTTGTAATCTGTGTTTTCTGCGGTGCTTCCGGCTCCGTCCCCGTAGGACTTCACAAAGGGACGCTGATAACTTTCACCGCCCACCAGGGGAACGGTCTTTACCCTGTCAATGAGAGAAGATACATTGTTGAACGTGGGGGAAATGTCCGGGCTTGTGTGCTTCGGCATTACTACGCCCGTGGCCGTTGTAAGTGTGTTCTTAATCCCGGCCAGTGCCTTGCCCTTAAAAAACGCCTTTTTTCCGTCCTTTAAGGTCTTACCCCTCTTTGCTCTCTCCTGGTCCTGCGGCTCTTCGCTTCCCTCTCCTGCTCCGTCTCCCTCGTCCGGGTCTTCGGCTCCTGCTGCCTTTGCGGCGGCCACCAGTTCTTCCCGGCCTTTGATTTCGTCCAAAATCTCGCCTATGGTCCTTGCTTCGTCCATGGCGTCCGTCAACTCCTGGCCGGAAAGCGTCTGTGCGTTCTTTCCCAGTTCGGCCAGTCTGTTTTTAAGGTCCTTTTTGGACATTTTCAGTAATTCTTCTCTTGTCATGTCTCTAATCTCCTTTCATATCTTCTTACTGGCCCATGTGTGCCATAGTAAGTTCAATAATTTTGTTCCGCTTCTCCCGGTCCTGCTGCCCTGCGTGGTTTTCCCCGGAAAGAAGTTTTTGCGGTACATTGTGGCAATAAAACTTTGTGTAGTCCTGGACGGCTGCGGCTATGGTGTTTTCCTCGCCTACCTTTACCCGGAAATACTGGGCGGCCTGGGTGCCATTTAACCAGGTTTCCGCTTCCATGAGTTCTTTTATCGTCTCAATGGTTACGCCCTCGGCCAAATGTTCTTCATAAATCGCCCAAATCCCACTTTCCACGGCGTCCAGGGTGTCCGCCATTTTCCGCAACTCCGTGGCGTTCCCGTCACAAACCGCCCACGGCTTATGTATCATCAAATAGGCGTTGGACGGGATTGTTGGCATATCACTGTCCGCAAATGCGATTACGGAAGCAATGGACCCGGCCAGGGCATCAACGCACACTGTTTTCTTTCCCGTGTAGCGTTTTAGCATATTGTAAATGGCTATTCCGGCAAATACGGAACCGCCGCCGGAATTGATGTAAATATTCAAATCTTTTCCCCCGGCTTCAGCCAGGAAATTCTTAATTGCTTCCGGGTACTGGTCCTCTTCCTGCCAGGCTCCCCACCAATCGCTTACAATGTCCCCGTAAAAATAAAGGTCCACGCTTGTGTCCGTTGCGTTCTTAAACTCGTAAAACTTCCCAACCGTGGCCTTTGCCGGGTCTTTGCAAAGTTTCAAAATGCTTGGTGCTTTCGGCATATCCTTAACCCCCTTTCATAGTCTGAAAATAGGCGCGTGCGGCGGCTTCCATTGCCCTGCGTTGTTTGTCCTGCTGCGTCCCTGGGTCCGGCGGTGGGTCATTGCTTCCGCCGCCCTGCCCTACTTGGTAAAGGCTTTGGTCCCCGGCTTTCACGTAGTTGAGTGATACCATTCTCACGTCCCCGTCATCTACCGGACCGTAATACATAAGTGCCCGGTATTCGTTTATCGTCATGGCCCCACGGTCAAACATATTTCCGCCGATTGTGTCACGTGTCTGTAATGTGGCATACTGCAAAAGGTTGGCCGTAAACTCTATCTTGTTCCCGTACCCTATTTCCCTTGGTGTCAAAAGTTTAAAAGTAAACTCATAACTTAATTGGATAGCGATAGGCTCAATCACGTTTTCATAAAAACTAATCCATTCCTGGTCCGAAAGGGTGGAAGTCAATACCTTTTCATTTACTCCGTAATAGCGGTACACGTTATCACGTAGGAATGTAATTTGATTTACTGGCACGTTTGGCGTGCGTTGTACAATCTCTTTAAATTCCACCGTACTGTCTATTGCGGCAATGCCCCCGGCGTTTTCCGCTCCCATATAGGCGTCCTGGAAGTCCTTTGCAATCTGCTTTAATTCCTTGTCATCTGCCAGGTTGTTGTATTTCAAATACCCGGTCAATGAATTGGAACGGTTTACAATGTTCTTAACGATTTCCCCGGACGTCTCCACAAGGTCCAGGCTTCGCTTTAACTCAATATCCGGGGAAGTCCCCAAAAACCGTTTTTTGTTATACCTTGCCTTTATGTGTATGACATTCTGATAAGGCACCGTATAGGTTTCCCCGTCATAATCCCACCGGAAGCGGAAAAGGATATGGTGCTTGTCATCTTCAAAAATGCGGAAACTCTTTGTAGTGATTGGTTGTATGCTCTGTACCCTTGTAAAATCCTCATTGTAGAAAATCACGGAAAAGGAATTGGAAGTATAAACCAGGTCCGCCGCAATTCTGTAAAGAAAGTCATACGTTGACATTTCCGGGCATGGCCGCAATGTCAAAATCCGGGCCAGGTAATCGTTTTTTATCGTCATTCCCTTTTCGTCCTTTCGGACAACCTGGGGCTGTAACTTTCCCACGTTCTTGGCTATGGCGTCCGCAATGGCTCCCACAATATCATTGTCCCGTAAGGTTCCCGTTGGCACATACTCCCCACGGCTCAATAAAAGCGGTCTGTATTTTGCCTTAAAGGCTCCGAATACGTTTGCTATAATTCCCGTATCATTACCCCCCTTTCCTCAAAAAATAAGTCCATGGAACACGTCCATGGACCTATTGTAAAATTATTCGTGTTGAAATTCTGACCCACTTTAAAACCCTGCTGCCGGGCTGCCATTTACGCCGCTTCATTCTGGCGCATCTGGCGAAGTTCCTGTTTTCTTCTCTTTTTGCGGCGCCATCTGCGTAGTTTCAGGTAAAAGAGGATCAGCAGTAAAATTACGATCAGAACCAGAATTCCAATGAGGAAAACCAGGATCCAGTCTACCTGGCTGTATACCAGTTCAATCGTGTGATCGGCCTGAATGGATGTCAGGGTAATGTTCTGCTTTCCTTTCCGGAACGGATATTCTTTTCCATCAACAGTGCAGGAACGCAGGATACAGGATGCGTCCGGTGTGACTGTGGTGGTGTAGGAATCCCCGCGGTAAACAGTGACCGGTGAATTATCGACCGTACCATTTTTTACGTTCACGGTGATGGTGTAGGAAGGAACCGGTTTAAATGTCACTTCGATGGTGTGATCGGAGGCCAGGTCATCGAAGGTATAGCCGGAAGTAT
>OHRG01001156.1_pt1 | contig 13900 bp, 9 predicted proteins | sample 1578351 | NCBI WGS metagenome assembly OHRG01 (sample SAMEA3879599, study PRJEB24766) | human gut metagenome | biome: human-associated habitat; feature: feces | place: USA | collected 1985/1987
CCTTTGTTTTATGCTCCCAATGTGTCATGGCTGGTGCAACGGAATGGTATGAACCCGCGTAACAGCCTGATGATTTCTCTGAATGCAAGTGAAGGAAACCACATGCATGCTAATGGCATCTCAATGGAGCTTTACGGAAAAGGGTATGTGCTCGGTCCCGATGCCGGTATCGGTCTTTTTTTGTATAGCGGACTGGATTATGCCGAATATTATTCTCAATTCCCCAGTCATAATACAGTTTGTGTGGATGGAATATCGAGCTATCCGGTGATGAAAAGTAACCATTCTTTTGATTTGCTTTCCTGTTTCCCGGCATCAGCGGAACCGGGCAAAGCATTTACGTCCGTTACTTACAGTAACCTTTATTTCCGTGAACCGGAAAGCAGGGCGGATCAGACCCGTATGATGAGTATTGTCACTACTGGGGCGGAGACGGGGTATTATGTCGATGTATTCCGCAGCCGGAAAGAGAAAGGAGGCGATAAGATGCACGATTACTTCTATCACAACCTTGGGCAGACTTTGACATTGACGGCAGCAGATGGCAGCGACCTGAATCTCCAGCCTACGGAAGAACTCGCCTTTGCAGGCGCACATCTTTACGCTTATTCCTATTTATATGATAAGAAAGTGGCTGCGACCAATAAGGATGTCAAGGCAACTTTCACCATAGATATGAAAGATAAGGACGGCGATGATATATACATGAATCTTTGGATGAAAGGCGAACCGGATCGTGAAGTCTTTACGGCTTTGGCGCCAATGACCGAAGGGCTAAGCCGTACACCGAATATGCCCTATAATATAAAGGAGCAGCCGACGCTGACATTTGTTGCCCGTCAGCATGGAGAAGCTTGGAATCGTCCTTTTGTCTCGATATATGAACCGAGTACGAAAAAGGAACCGTCTGCTATTCAGTCCGTCTCTTACTTTGATGCAGAAGGAGCAGGTTTGGAAGACTTTGCCGGTATCTGTGTGAAAAGCAAAAACGGACGTATAGATCATATCTTCTCTCTATCTGATGCTGCACAAACCGCTATTTATCAAGGAATGAAAGTGAAAGCGGATTATGCTGTTATCAGCAATGAATATGCAGGAAACCGGACGTTGTTTTTAGGGAATGGGACCCAATTGGTTGCACCCGGGGTAATGATTCAGACCGACAATGCCGCTAATGTATTGCTCGAAAAGAAAGAAGGGAAATGGTATATTATTTCTTCTGCTCCCTGTACGGTTGTTATCGGCGATAAGAAGATAAAATCCGATGCTTCGTCGGAGCCTATGTTGTTGCGTATCTGATGTTTCATTGGTAATAAAGAAAAATTGTATATCTTATCCGTAGTATGGTATATTATGGCCTAAGATGGAAATTGTTGCAATAAAAAACAAAAAAAGCGTGTTTAAACGTTTTTAATACTATATTTTTTCTAATTTTGTGGCTTTCTGTCCAAGTAGTATATAAAATGGACAGTAAGCCCTTTTTTTGTGGGTAAATATTTAGTGGGAAATATTTAGTGGGAAATAAATGATGGTATATGTGATGAGAAATGGTCGCAGGGTAATAGCTGCGTTATCATTTCTGTTATTATGTTGTGGTGTACATGTGCACGCACAACGGGTGGCTGTGAAGACAAATGCATTGGGTTGGCTGACCGCCAGTCCGAATGTAGAAGCAGAATTTGTATTGGGTAGTCATGTCTCCTTGAACATGGGGATTGCTGCGAACCCAATCAGTACAGACAACTTTAAAACGACTTTCACGCATTTTCAGCCTGAAGTTCGTTACTGGCTAAATCGTCCGATGGTGAGTCATTTTCTTGGAATCACCGCTTTCGTGAATAATTTTGATATGATGGTAAAAGATGTGCATCACAAAGGCGATGCATACGCCGCCGGTTTGACCTATGGATATGTATGGGTGCTGGGCGATCATTGGAATATCGAAGCAACTGCCGGAGTGGGTGTGTTGCGTTACCGTCAGTTCAAGTATGATAAGGGTATTCCGAAACCGGATGTGGTCAACGATAGTAAGACCACCATTGCACCTGTTAAACTGGGGGTATCCTTTGTGTATATTATTCGATAACGAACATTAGCTAGTCAGAAAAGAGAATGAAAATCAATTTGAAACGTGATAGATTAACAGGTATACTTCTCGTGGCGATGATGTTCGTCGGCATGAATGTATCCGCCCAACGGATCCGTGTGCAGGGGCATATCACAAATCCGCAGGGAAAAAGTGTTCCGAATGTGAATGTGCTGAATCCGGTCAATGACGAACGTATAGAAATGTCCGACGAGGATGGCCGTTACAGTGTCTTAGTTGAGAAAAACGGCTCGTTGAAGTTTACATGTGTCGGTTATGAAGACAAAACAGTGAAGGTGGCAGGAAAGCAGATTCTGAATGTAGTATTGAAAGATGCCGTCATCGAGCTGAACGAAGTAACGATTACTTCCAAAGTGAAGGACAAAGTGATTCCGGAACCTACGGACATCGAAATCAAGGGTAATTATTTCCATCTGAAAACCCGTGTCCCGGTGCCTAAGGAGATGTTTAACTCGCATCGTCGCTTGGTATTGCAGCCTTCCATTTATGATGTGACACTGAAAAAGCGTCTGTTGATGCGTCCTGTTGTATTCGACGGGGATACTTATAATACAACGCAAAATCGAATGTACGATTATGATATAGATAAAGACCCTTTACATGATTACATCCGTGTGAAAACGACTTCTTCACGCAAGGGGGATATTATTGCTTACCATGATTCTATCTATATAGAATATCTGCAACATGACTACCGTGCAGATGTGCATTTGGCAATGGAGAATTACAGGAATATCATTTATCGTGACTCTTTCTCCATTGCACGCGGAACGGTCAACCCACTTCGTTTTTTGGAGTATAAATTCTCCGCTTTCAGCCTGACGGATGAGAAATATCTTCCGAAACCTGTGATGCAGTTGCGGGATACGAAAGGCGAGGTAAACTTGACCTTCTTGGTAGGTAAAGCCGACCTGGATGATAAGAATCCACAGAATCAAGTGGAACTAAACCGATTGAATCAGGAATTACGTAGTATTGAGACGAACCCGGATGCCTCTTTGAAGAGTTTTCATATTACGGGGGTGGCTTCGCCGGACGGTTCTTACGAGACGAATCTTCGTCTGGCAAAATTGCGTACGGATAAAGCCCTGGGACGTATACTGGCACAACTGGACCCGGAAACACGCAAACTGTTGGAAGTGAAATCGGATGCATCGGTTGCCTCCTGGAAGGAGGTAGCAGAATTGCTGAAAAAAAACTCCAAGCCGGAACTGGCTAAAGAAGTAGAGGATTTAATCAAACAATACGCAGCTACTCCTCACCGATTGAATGGGGTCTTGAAATCGAAACCTTTTTACAAGGAACTTGCGGCTACTTATTTGCCTAAATTGAGAAAGGTGCAATATACCTATGGTTATTCAATTTTCCGTTCTTTAACGGACTACGAGATTAAAGAACTTTACAGAAAGAATCCGAAGGAACTTACCCGTTTCGAATATTACCGTATGATTACGACGGCAAAAACTCCCGACGAGAGGGAAAAGTATTGTAGGGAGGCTCTTGAACTTTATGGTAACTTTACGTATGCAGCCAATGAACTGGCAGTAGTAACGATACAGAAAGATACTCCGGATTCAAATATTCTCGAACCGTTTGTCAGTAAATCGGCACCGGTGGAGTTATTATCCAATCAGGCTATTGCCTTGCTGCATGAAGGCAAATATACAAAAGCAGATTCAGTCTTGACATTGGTTCCCGAAGAAGTGGTTTCTGAAGATTTGCAAGCCATCGTTCAGGCATTGGCCGGTTATTATAATGATGCTTTCGAGAAGGTGGCGGCTACTAGTCCTTTCAATGAGGTGGTGATGCTATTGGCAATGAAGAAAAATCAGGAGGCATGGGATAAGATTTCTACCATGGAGGTAGAGACCGCCCGCGAATATTATATAAAAGCGATTGCCGCCAACCGCCTGGAGAAAATAGGTGATGCGATTATGAGCATTGAGAAGGCCCTTGAACTTGATCCTTCCTTATTGGAAGTAGCGAAGGTGGATGGTGATATTATTGACTTGCTGCCAGAAGAGCAGAAAATTAAATAATGATATATACAACAAGAGTAAACGATGAATATCTTCAGAATCAACAATAAATATGTAGCAGTGGCAATCTTCCTGATGCTTGCTGTTACCTTACGGGCACAGGATTATGGTGCATTGCAATATATGTTACAGAAACGCCCTGCAAATGAAAAGTTCGAGAGTAATAGATTCAATGAACATCTCTTTTTCTCTGCCGGAATAGGACCATACAGCTTGTTAACAAGTGGAGATAGTCAGGATGGAATGGGAATGACCGCTCATCTCTTTATGGGAAAGTGGATTACTCCGGTTCACGGACTTCGGATAGGGGTGAATTTGGGTTATCTGCCGTCGAGTATCTACGATTCTAAAATAAAAATGGGTGGCGGCAGCCTGGACTATCTGTTGAATATGTCCTCCCTGGCATACGGATACAATGCAAACCGTTGTTTTGAGTTAGTAGGGATTGCAGGTATAGAAGCCGGTTATTCTAAGGTGGGTGACAATAGCGATCGTTCCGAAAAGTATCCGGATTTGAAAGGTGGTGGTCAGCTTTATTATGGTGCTCATCTCGGTTTACAGGGAAATGTACGTCTTTCTTCTACATTGGATTTGTTTGTAGAACCGCGGATCGGATGGTATAATGACGGTTTTGCGTATACGGAAAGTTGGAGAAACTATAAAATGGCTGGTTCAGTTCTGGTAGGTCTGACCTATATGCCTGGTGCTCCAATGGGAACTAAGATACATTTCGATGGTTTCGATAATAGCTCCTTCCTGAATCATATGTTTATCTCTTTATCCGGTGGTATCAGTACACTGAAAGTTCCGGGAATCAAGAATACGATTAAAGGATTAGGTCCCCAGTTCTCTGCCGGAATCGGTAAATGGTTCAGTCCTTCTTCCGGCCTGCGTTTGTCCGGGACAGTTGGGGTTTCGGACACCCCTTCGGGCAGCGCAAGCGGTTACTTTAAACATGTCGATCTGCATGCTGACTATCTGTTGAATATCAATAATGTTCTTTGGGGATATGATGAAGACAGAATATTTAGTCTGATCGGTATTGCCGGAGTTAACCTGGCAGGTACGAAAGGAGTGGATAAAACCGCCAAGTATGCTCCGGGAATAGGAGTCGGTGTGCAGGGAAGTTTCCGTATCAACCGTTCTGTGGATTTATTTATAGAACCTCGCCTCAATGTGTATAGTAAGAGATATGCAGGAGGTCGTGGAGTAGGTCGCAATACAGATCAGCTCAGAGAGTTGAATTTTGGCTTGACTTATCATACGATTGACCGTGCAGCACGTCCGAAGAACAGATTCTCAAGCAATCACATCGCAGACAATCTGTTTATGACTTCGGGAATCGGTGTGCAAATGTTCCTGAATAAGACGAATCTTGAAAACCTTGGTTCTTTAGGTCCGCAGGCTTCTGTTTCTATAGGTAAGTGGTTGAGCCCTTATTCCGGTTTGCGCCTCGTGGGTACAGGTGGATTTTTTACGAACTATGTAGTTCCAGGAAGTGTTAAAGCGGGCAAACTTAGACATGCCAGCGTCAGTGGCAGTCTTGATTACTTGTGGGGCATAATGTCTACCATGAGTGGATACAATCCCGATCGTATCTTTGATTTAATAGGTTCGGTAGGTATCAACCTTGCTTATACTTCCAAATCAGACCATAAGTTCCAACCGGGTATTAATGCAGGCATACAGGGATTATGGCATGTGAATGATTTTCTCGGTTTGTACATTGAACCGCAGATTCGCTTGTATGGAGATAAATTCATTGAAGGTAATCTGGGCTTTATGCAGAAAGACGTGATGGTAGGAGTCAATGCAGGTTTTCACTATCGTTTTGTTCCTTATTCAAAAACAGCCAATCGTAGCGTGTTTGGTCTGGATGACAAGCGTTACTTCATTTCCGGTGCACTTGGATTGGGTAGCTTGCTTGTAGCCAACAAAGACTTGGTGAAGAATGCAGGTGTAGAAGCAAAGGGAAGCATTGGTAAATGGTACACTCCGTTATCTGCATGGCGGGCAAATGGAACAATTATGTACAAGGCCAAAACATCGTCAAAGATGAATCTCCATTATGCTGGTTTGGGTATGGATTATATGATAAGTCTGGCCACATTGGCAAAAGGATACAGCCCCAATCATGTGATAGATGTTGTTCCTTTTGTGGGAGTTACGGCCGGACTGGTACGCCGTTATGGTAAGTTCCGAGCAGTGCCGGGACTGGATGCTGGTGTGCAGGTAAAACTGAAGGTGGCTTCTTCTTTGTATCTGTACGCCGAACCTAAAATCGGTATCCGTACCGATACATACGATGGCTCCGAACAGGGAAGACCTGACCGTGTAACTTCCATGGTAGGTGGATTATTGTACAGATTCAAGATGCCTACTTTCCAATAAGAAGAAAAATAAGAAATCGAATAAAAAGGGTTGCGCAATACCGGATTAGTGATTGTGCAACCCTTTTTGTATTCCATTTCCAAGAAATTACGGTTACATAAACGTTACATTAATATTACTTCCATTTCTACCTGATAATGAATAAAATGAATCTTTAGAATTCATTTTCTCCCTTGCTATTCTCCTCTACTTTTGCTCCAGAAATTAAAACGAAAACGTATGAAAACGATTACTGAAGCAATATCGAAACTAAGTTCAAACAGAGGATTAGCCGATTTCCTCTTTATTCTATGGGCAGGTGGAGCAGCCCTTCTTTCTTACTCACTGGTTTATACATTGCGCAAACCTTTCACAGCTGCTACTTTTGACGGGATAGAAGCATTCGGCTTTGATTATAAAGTACTGGTTACTATCATTCAGATAGCAGGTTATCTGATAGCCAAGTTTATAGGTATCAAGTTGATTTCCGAATTGAAGAGAGAGAATCGCCTGAAGTTTATACTCGTTTCCATTGCCGTAGCGGAATTGTCATTGGTTGCGTTCGGAGCACTTCCCACTCCTTATAATATGTTTGCCATGTTCTTCAATGGATTGTCATTGGGCTGTATGTGGGGAGTTATTTTCAGTTTTATCGAAGGTCGCCGCACTACGGATATTTTGGCCAGTCTTTTAGGAATCAGTATTGTTATCAGTTCGGGAACGGCAAAATCCATCGGATTGTTCGTTATGAATACATTGAACGTCAGCGAATTTTGGATGCCGGCACTTATCGGTGCTTTTGCACTTCCTTTATTGGCTCTTTTGGGATATAGCTTAACCCGTTTGCCACAACCTACGGCACAAGATATAGAACAAAAAAGTAGTCGTGTAACTCTGAATGGCAAGCAACGGAAAGAACTGTTCATCGACTTTATGCCATTTCTTGTATTATTGTTTGTAGCTAACCTAATGTTGGTAGTGCTTAGAGATATTAAGGAAGATTTCCTGGTGAAGATTATTGATATGAACGGACAGTCCTCATGGATGTTTGCGCAGGTAGATACAGTCGTTACATTAATAATTCTGGCGTTATTCGGAGCGATGGCCTTTGTGAAAAGTAACATAAAAGTTTTGGTTGCCCTGCTGGGATTGGTCGTACTTGGGACAGCCACCATGAGTTTTATATCTTTCAATTATGATTCTCTGCAATTGGATGCAATCACCTGGCTGTTTGTCCAAAGTCTCTGTCTGTATATTGCCTACCTCTGTTTTCAAAGCATTTTTTTCGACCGCTTCATCGCTTGTTTCAAGATAAAAGGAAATGTCGGTTTCTTCATTGTGACCATTGATTTTATCGGATATACGGGAACTGTACTTGTCTTGATGTTCAAAGAATTTGCCCATGCAGACATAAACTGGTTGGAATTTTATAATATATTATCCGGTTACGTAGGACTGATCTGTACGGTTGCTTTCACCTGCTCCATGATTTACCTGATACAGCGCTATAAAAAAGAGAAACAGCTGAAGAAAGCGAAAGAAGCCGAAATGAGCAACGGGATAAAATTTACGGGAGAAGGTATGGAGCCAACTACTTTTTCACAAATTTGATAAAAGGTGGACGATGAAAATAATAGGACTATATTTGAAATTCTCCTTCCTTCTATCTCTAATACTAACGACTTCCCGGATAACGGCACAGAATCTGCCCGATGGCATACAATATAAAATCACCGGGCGTCTATTAATGGATGGAGGAGTGTATCTGAAGAATCCGAATAACTTTGGCAACGGCACGGAATTTAATGACCTTCGCATCGGTGTAAAAGCTACCTATCAGAACTGGGGAATGAAACTGGAAATGGGATATGCCGGAAACAAAGTAGCCATCAAAGATGCTTTTGCCACCTATTCCTATAAGAATAGTTCCATTCAGATAGGACAATTCTATGAGCCATTCAGTCTCGATATGATTTGTAGTACATTTGATCTTCGCTTCAACCAATCTCCGGGAGCTGTGCTGGCATTGACAAATAGCCGACGTATGGGAGTAGCCTATTCCTATCGTACCCAATATTACTATCTGTGTGGCGGATTCTTTACCGATAATGATTTGAGCAACCTGAAAAACGCATCGCAAGGATATGCCATTGACGGACGTTTGGTTTACCGTCCACTTTATGAGCAAGCGAAACTGATACATATAGGATTAGCAGCTATCCATCGTACACCGGACGGCACGCTTCCCGAAGATGAGAACAGGAATACGTTTACTTATAAATCTCCGGGCGTGAGCACGATTGATAATCGTACATTAATACAAGCAGATGTAGATCATGCAGCATCCCAATTTAAAATAGGAACCGAACTGCTAATTTACTATCATAAATTCTTTCTTCAGGGTGAATACATCCGCGCCCATGTAAAACGGGAAAAGGGTTTTGAGAACTATACGGCACAAGGAGCTTATCTGCAATGTTCCTGGCTATTGTTAGGACAGAATTATCTATATGACGAAGAAGTAGCCTGTCCCGGAAGACCGGAAGGAAAAGCACTCGAACTATGTGCCCGTTTCAATTATCTCTCTCTGAATGATGCCGGAATAAAAGGCGGAACACAGAAAGACCTCTCCTTCGGATTGAATTACTATATCAATAAACACATTGCTGTCAAATTGAATTATAGCTACTTCATCCCCGGCTCGCATATCAAAGAGATCGAAAGCACAAACTTTAGTGTAGTACAGGGACGTTTTCAATTCATATTCTAGTACTTGGCAGTTCCGTTCGAATAAAGCTATAATAAAGAATAGGAAGGTGTATTTTATACTAGTTTTACTAAATGTTTCAAGGATATGTCGGGAGCACTACCGACTCAATATGCAGAACCGTATATAACAAGTAAAAAATAAGAAGACAGAAAAAACTGGAATGTTCTAGGTAAATCTCCTTTATTGTTCGTAATAGTCAATAAAGGAGATTTTTGCATTGGTTATTTCTTCTATATTTTCCGTTATCAGTTTGTTAACTTGGGTGGAATAGAAAGTGTAATGAATAATAATTTTTCCCTTTTTCGAACTATACAATTCAATGGAAATCTCTATTTTTGTTCCCGGTTAGCAAAATGGGTTAAGTTCTGATTTAATTCTATGTAAGTGATTAATAATCAGTATTAATTATAAATATGCTACTTCTGTCTCACATAATATAAAAAAACATCATGCAGTATGAACTATAATTTTGATGAAATAATAAACCGTAAAGGTACGGATTCCGTAAAATGGGATGCTGTGGAAGGTCGTTGGGGACGCAATAACCTGATTCCGATGTGGGTGGCCGATATGGATTTCCGTACGGCTCCTTTTGTGATAGATGCTTTGAAGAAACGTTTGGAACACGAAGTGCTCGGATATACTTTTGCCTGCAAGGAATGGGCGGAGTCTATCATTAACTGGCTGAAAGAACGCCACGGGTGGACGATTAGCGAAGATATGCTGACATTTACTCCCGGCATTGTGCGTGGATTGGCTTTTGCCATCCATTGTTTCACGGAGAAAGGAGATAAAGTAATGGTCATGCCTCCTGTTTATCATCCTTTCTTTCTGGTGACACAGAAGAATGAGCGCGAAGTCGTGTTCAGTCCGCTGATATTGAAAGACGGCCAGTATCATATAGACTTCAACCGTTTCCGCAAAGATGTGCAAGGATGTAAACTGTTGGTTTTGAGCAATCCTCATAACCCGGGCGGACGTGTATGGACGAAAGAGGAACTTTCTCAAATCGCTGATATCTGTTATGAAAGCGGCACATTGGTTATTTCTGACGAGATTCATGCCGATTTGACCTTACCTCCTTACAAGCATTCCACCTTTGCTTTGATTTCAGAAAAAGCACGGATGAATTCACTTGTCTTTATGTCTCCGAGTAAAGCATTCAATATGCCGGGGCTGGCAAGTTCTTATGCAATTATTGAGAATGACGAACTTCGTCACCGTTTTCAGACCTATATGGAAGCAAGCGAGTTCAGTGAAGGGCATTTGTTTGCTTATCTTAGTGTGGCTGCCGCTTACAGTCACGGAACAGAATGGCTGGATCAGGTCATTGCCTATATACAGGGAAACATTGATTACACCGAACACTATCTGAAAGAACAGATTCCCACTATCAAGATGATCCGTCCGCAAGCTTCTTATCTAATCTTTCTTGATTGCCGCGAATTAGGATTGAACCGGGAAGAACTGAATCGTCTGTTTGTGGAAGATGCTCATCTGGCTCTGAATGAGGGCACTACCTTTGGCAAAGAAGGCGAAGGTTTTATGCGATTGAATATTGCTTGTCCGCGTGCTACATTAGAACAGGCCTTGAAACAGTTAACGCAGGCGGTTAATAATAGATAGGATTATAAAGTTATAATCCGGTTATGATATTTTCAAAGTATTCTCACCGTTATGAGGGAATTTGATTGCGGTGAGAATAAAACTTGCCAGAATGGTTTGCAAAAAACGTCTTATGGGCAGGAAACTCTTGACAAAGCCTTTTTGATTTTGTATATTTGTAGATCCAACTATCAATGGATAAAGGAAAAAATTAAAAATAATGAAAAATTATTTTTTGATTTGTCTTACTACATCTACAACTGATCCATCTCTATATTGAACAACAGCGACAATTCTATCTTTAAATTCTATAGGCTTTTCTTTGCCAGTCATTGATTCTGCTATTTCTTTTAACTCTTCAATAGTTTTAATTGGTAAATTAGAGTTTTTAAATTTTTCAATTAAATCTTTTCTTAATGGATTGATAGCGATACCTCTTTCAGTAACAAGTACATCAACTGTTTCTCCTGGAGTAGTTACAGTAGTAATTCTATCTTTTACAACAGATATTCTAGCATTAACTAGTTGAGAAACAATAATACAAAGTTTAGAACCAGCAGCTGTATCACTGTGTCCTCCAGATCCCCCCATGATAATACCATCAGAACCAGTAGTAACATTTACATTGAAATTAGTATCCATTTCAGTAGCACCGAGAATAACTATATCAAGTTTATTTACAACAGAACCTTTATTATTAGCATTAGCATACATAGAAGCAGACATTTTTATATGATTAGGATTTTCTTTAGCTGATTTAATAGCATTTAGATCAAAACATTGAACATCAAATAATGCTTTAAATAATCCCTCTTTATACATATCAACTATATATCCAGTAATTCCTCCAGCAGCAAAACTACCTACAATATTTTTAGATTTCATTAAGTTTTTAACTTCAGCAGCAACTGCAAGAGATATTCCTCCAGCTCCTGTTTGAAAACTCATACCATCTTTTAAATATCCAGATTGCTCTATAAATTTAGCAGTTAAGTCTGCAACTTTTAAACCAATAGGATTTTTAGTTATTTGAGTAGTTCCAGAAACTATTCCTTTAGGATCTCCAATAGCATCTATTACTAAAACATAGTCAATTAAAGTTTGATTGATTTCTATAGTAGGATTTGGAAATGGAACTAAATTATCAGTAATAGCTACTACTAATTTAGCATTTTCTACATCAGAATGAGCATATCCTAAAGCTCCACAAGCTGATTTTCCATCTACTCCATTAATATTTCCATATTCATCAGAAGTTGGAGCTGCAACAAAAGCAATATCTACTTCAACTTCTCCTGTTTCCATTATTCTAGCTCTTCCACCATGAGTGTGCATAACTGCAGGTTTTTGTAATTTACCTTCAGATATAGCTTGAGCTACAGGTCCAGACATATATCCAGCATATATTTGAGTAACTATTCCTTTTTCCATATATTCTACTACAGGTTTATGACAAGGGAAAATAGAACTTGCAACTAATGTGATATCTTTATATCCTCTTTTAGCAATTTCAGCCATTATTAAATTTAAAACATAGTCTCCATTTCTTAAGTGGTGATGAAAAGAAACAGTCATACCATCTTTAAGTGGAAGCTTATCCATCAATATTGATAAATCAGTATATAATTTATTATCTTCAGGGGTTACAGTTTTAAAATTACAATTTTTCTTAACCACTCCTGTTGTATTAGCAAGATACCCATTGTAATGAGTTACTTTTCCATATCCTTCTATAAAATCAGGAACCTCTCTTCCTAAAATATTTTTCATTTAAAAACACCTCACCTCAATAATTAATCAATAAGTCCCATTAATTTAGCCATATCTAAAGTATGAATAGCTCTGTTGATAATAGGAAGGTCAACCATTTTACCATCTAATGAGAAAACTCCAAGTCCTTGTTTAGCAGCTTCTTCTTTTGCAGCCATAACTCTTTGAGCATGAGTAATTTCAGCCTCAGAAGGTGCATATCCTTTGTGGATAGTATCTATTTGTCTAGGATTAATACTTAATTTTCCTGTAAATCCAAGCATCTTAGCTTTTAATGTATCAGCCATAAGTCCTTCATAATCGTTTGTGTCTGTAAATGGAGTATCTATAGCATCAACTTTGCAAGCCTTACAAGCATTTATAATTTTAGTTCTAGAATATAATAATTCATCAGAGTTTTTAGTTCTTTTAACTCCTAAATCCACTGCAAGATCTTCTCCACCAAGTAGAACAGAAATTACTCTAGGACTAGCTTTTATAGTTTCATATACTTTTTCAACTCCATAAGTAGTTTCAACTAGTGGATGGATTTTTATACTTCCATGTTCAAATCCTTCTTCTTCTTCTATTTTATTTAATCTTCTATCAAGTTCAGTTATATCTTCTGGACAAGCTTTTGGAAGTAGAATAGCGTCAGGTTTAAGCCTAGCTATAATGTCAATATCTTTATCAGCAAATGGAGTAGACAAAGGATTTACTCTAACTACTACTTCTACTGTATCATATTTCATAGTTTTTAAAGCTTCACTTACTAAAATTCTAGCTGCATCTTTTTCTGTTAAAGCAACAGCATCTTCTAAGTCAAATATAACAGCATCTGAACCAAATACAGGTGCTGTTTGTAACATACCTGGATTATTTCCAGGCATAAATAGCATAGTTCTTCTTAATTTCACAATAATACACCTCTCATTAAAGTTATAAGATTATAGTCCTCTAGCTACAGCAGCTTCAATTCTAGCTCTTATAGTATAGTCAAGAGCTCCTTTATCTTGTGCCTGTACAAGAACACTATCAATTCCTAATTCTAAAAGTTTAGCTTTTATAACTTCTTTGATATGTTCTCCAAATTGTTTTTCAACAGTACTTTCTAACTCAATTTCTATTCCATCTTCAGAAGGAGTAAGCATTAAAAATATGTCATTAGATTCTAAAGTTCCGCATTTAGCAGCTTTTTTTAATGTCATTTAATTCACCTCATTATAATTAAAGGAAAAAGGTAGTCATATAACTACCTTT